>ENA-UAKW01000439-UAKW01000439.1-human-gut-metagenome-genome-assembly--contig:-NODE-439-length-21630-cov-6.607277_pt1 | contig 21630 bp, 24 predicted proteins | sample MGYA00243691_ERZ654450 | MGnify/ENA primary metagenome ERZ654450 (study PRJEB26926, sample SAMN06164673) | human gut metagenome | biome: ENVO:00009003; feature: ENVO:2100002; material: ENVO:00002003... | reverse complement strand
TCTACACTCGACTAGTCGTCGGCAGCGTCAGATGTGTATAAGAGACAGCTATAAAGACCACCCAATGCCGCCTACCACCGAGCAGGCGGTTATTATGCTGTCCTCGCATTTTTACGAATCGAGAGACGGCAGTACGGGTGGTTTCTTCCAGGATAATCCCCAAGCAGCACAGCAGGTATGGAACACGGTCAATCTGCTTTTACGGCTTGACCGAGATTGGAAGGTGTGAGTATGAGTTTTGGTAAAATGAACACCTTTGTCGATATCGTTTCCGTTACCAAGAAGAAGGACAGCGAGGGCTTCACGGTTGATTCTGAGGAAGTCCTCGCTTCTGTCCGTGCCTACAGAGAAGGTCGACACGGCTCACAACGTTGGGCGAACTTGGCGGCTTTCTCCGAAGCCACTGACCTTTTCCGCTTCCGTAGCATTCCCGGCATTGGCGTTACTACCGACCACATCCTTGTTTGCGAGGATGGCAGGTTCGACATCACTTCTGTCGAAGACGTCAAAAGCCGTGGAATGTATGTGGAGGTGCTTGCAAAAAAGGTGGTGAGTACTGTTGGCAAAGGCTGAAGTAATGATGCCGGATGATTTCCTGCAAAAACTGTCCAAGTTGGCTGACCGTACTGATGAGATATCCGAGCGTGTTTTGGAAGCCGGAGGTGAGGTTGTTCTTTCCAAAGTAAAGAGTAACCTATCTTCTGTTATTGGCAAAGGGACACAGTTTGAGTCTCGTAGCACGGGTGAACTGGAACGCTCTCTCGGTCTTACGCCTGTGAAGGTCGACCGTGATGGCAATTACAATATCAAAATCGGCTTTTCCGAGCCTCGTTCAGATGGTGGAAGCAATGCGAAAATCGCAAATATTATCGAGTATGGCAGACACGGTCAGCCCGCAAAGCCGTTCTTGAAGCCTGCGAAATCTGCATCCAAGACACCGTGCCAAGAGGCTATGAAGCGAAAGTTTCAGGAGGAGGTCGATAAGTTATGAGTATTCTCGCAGATATGCAAAGGATCATAAGTCCCCAGGGCATTCCCATTGAAACGGGAGTGTTTACGGACAAGGCACCCGATAAGTATATCGTCGTCATTCCGCTTACGGATACCTTTGCAGTACACGCAGATAACCAACCCGAAGTTGACGTGCAGGAAGCACGTCTTTCTTTGTATGTCAAAGGCAGTTACACCAAGGAAAAGAACGCACTTGTTCGTGCCTTGCTTGCTGCCGACATTACCATAACCGGCAGACAGTATGTCGGCTATGAAACCGAGACCGGCTACCATCACTACAACATTGATGTGGCCAATCACTACGAAATGGAGGAATAACCTATATGGCAACTATCGGTCTTGATAAACTCTTTTATTCCAAAATCACCGAGGATGCCGAGGGTAACGAAAGCTACGAAACTCCCAAGCAGCTTGCTAAGGCTATGACCGCAGACCTTTCTGTGGAATTGGCTGAAGCGACGTTGTATGCCGATGACGGTGCTGCCGAAATCGTTAAGGAGTTCAAAAGCGGTACGCTTTCCCTCGGTGTCGATGACCTGGGCGGCAGCGTTGCTTCCGATCTCACTGGTGCTACTATCGATAATAACGGTGTAGTCGTTTCCACCGCAGAGGACGGCGGCACTCCCGTTGCTATCGGTTTCCGTGCCAAGAAGTCTAACGGCAAGTACCGTTACTTCTGGCTGTACCGTGTAAAATTCGGCATTCCTGCTACCGCGCTTGCTACCAAGGGTGACAGTATCACCTTTAACACGCCCACCATTGAAGGCACAATTATGCGCCGTAACAAGGTGGATGGTGCCGGGAAGCATCCCTGGAAGGTCGAGGCTACCGAAGGTGACAACGCTATCAAAGCGGAAGTTATCACAAACTGGTACAAGCAGGTGTACGAACCCAGCTACGCTTCTGCCACTCCCGCAAAGACAGAATAAGGAGGTCTTGATTTATGGATAAGGAACGCACCGCAACTATCCTCATCGGTAATGAGGAACACACTCTCTTGCTCTCCACCAAAGCTACCAAGGAAATCGCTGCCCGTTACGGTGGTCTTGAGAACCTGGGTGAAAAGCTGATGAAGAGTGAGAACTTTGAAATGGCTATCGGTGAAATCGTATGGCTCATCACTCTGCTTGCCAACCAGACCATCCTGGTTCACAACATCCAGCACAAGGATGAACCCCGCGATCTGCTCACTGAAGAGTATGTGGAAATCCTCACTACTCCGGCAGACCTTGCAACCTTTAAGGTGGCAATCACTGAGGCTATGTTTAAGGGCACCAAGCGTAACATTCAGAGCGAGGATGACCCAAAAAACGCGGCGGTCGAGTAAGTGACGAAGAGTTATTTACTCGACTTTTATATTACGGCATCGGTCAGCTTCATCTGTCCTGGGATGAAGTGTGGCTGATGCCGTTTGGCTTACTCCTTGACCTATGGGAGTGCCACAAACAGTACACTGGCATCGCCAAGCCGAAACGGGAACGCTTCATTGATGACATTGTCCCGGACGGAATCTGACGAAAGGTGGTGGTTAAATGGCAGATAACTTCGGTCTAAAGATCGGGCTTGAGGGTGAAAAGGAATTCAAGAAAGCTCTGGCGGATATCAATCAGAGTTTTAAGGTTCTCGGCTCGGAAATGAAGGTCGTTGAGTCCCAATTTGGAAAGAACGATAATTCTGTCGAGGCCCTCACCGCCCGTAACCAGGTACTAAACAAGGAAATCGAGGCTCAAAAGCAGCGTATCGAAACGCTCCGTGCTGCTCTTGAGAACGCATCGACCTCTTTCGGGGAGAACGATAGGCGTACACAAAACTGGCAAATTCAGCTTAACAACGCTACTGCCGCCCTTAACAATATGGAGCGTGAACTCCAGGACAATAACGATGCTATCGACCAAGCCTCCCGCGAGTTCGATGACGCAGAGGATAAAGTCGACGAGTTCGGTGATGAGGTTGAAAACGCGGGAGAACAGAGTGACGATGCCAGTGGCAAGTTCTCTGGTCTCGGCACGGCTTGTAAAGCTGCCGCCGCTACCATTGCCGCCGCCTTCGCAGCCGTTTCCGCTGCAGCCATTGCCGGAGGTAAAGCCCTTATTGAGATGACCAAGGAGGGTGCGGCTTATGCCGATACTGTTCTTACTGAATCCACGGTAACGGGTATTGCTACCGACAAACTCCAGGAGTATATGTACGCTGCTGAATTGGTGGATGTATCGACCGATACGCTCACCAAGTCAATGGCAAAACAAATCAAGTCCATGAAGGCTGTGCAGGACGGCACCAAACTGTCTGTGGAAGCCTACGATAAACTTGGTGTTTCGGTAACCAACGCTGACGGCAGTTTGCGTGACTCCGATACTGTGTATTGGGAAGTCATCGATGCACTCGGCAAGGTTGAAAACGAAACCGAGAGAAACGCCCTGGCAATGCAAATCCTCGGCAAGTCTGCCCAGGAACTGAACCCCCTTATTGAGGCGGGAGCAGGACGAATGAACGAACTCGGTGAACAAGCCCGTGCTGCCGGTTATGTGGTCAGCGATGAAATGCTGAACGCTTATGGTGCATTGGATGACCAGTTGCAGTATCTGAACGTGGGTGCTACCGCAGCCAAGAATGCTCTCGGTACGGTTCTGCTCCCAGTACTGACCGACCTCGCAACAGAAGGCAACGCATTGCTTGGTGAGTTCACAAACGGCATCCTTGATGCCAACGGTGATATCAGCAAGATGTCCGATGTCATTGGTGAGATCCTCCCAAAAGTCCTCGATATGATTATGGAGTTCTTACCCGAACTCTTGGAAATCGTGGGTGAAATCGTAGGCTCTTTGGCACAGGCACTTATTGACAATCTACCGACAATTATCGACACGGCTTCTCAGATTATTTTCGCATTGCTGACGGGGTTAATTGAAGCCTTACCCCAAATTGCGGAAGGTGCCCTACAACTGGTTATGGCTCTTGTGAGTGGTATCCTTGAGAACCTTCCGCTGTTATTGGATACGGCGTTGCAGGCAGTTGTTACCCTTGCTACGGGTATCGCAAATGCACTGCCCACATTGATCCCCACCATCATCCAAGTGGTCATCCAAATCGTGCAGACCCTCATTGAGAATCTGCCTATGATACTGGATGCAGCACTGCAATTGATTATGGGGCTTGCCCAGGGTATCCTTGATGCACTTCCTATCTTGATTGCGGCGTTGCCGGAAATCATTATGGGCATTATCAATTTCATCTTGGATGCCATTCCGCAAATCATCGAGACAGGCATTCAGCTTCTGACTTCTTTGGTGGCGGCTCTTCCCGAAATCATCATCGCAATTGTGGAGGCAATTCCGCAGATTATTGATGGTATCATCACAGCGGTGTTGGAAGCCATACCGCTTATCATTCAAGCAGGTATCGACCTCTTGATTTCGCTCATTCAAGCTTTACCGCAGATTATAACGACCATCGTAAACGCCATTCCGCAGATAATTTCCGGCATTATCAACGCAGTAATCGGCAACATTCCGCTTATCATCAAGGCGGGTGTTGACCTCTTTATTTCGCTGATCAAGAACCTGCCGACCATTATCGTGGAAATCGTAAAAGCCGTACCGCAGATTATTGCGGGTATCGTTAAGGCTTTCGGCTCACTCTTTGGTGAGATGGCAAAAATCGGTGGCAACATCGTAAAGGGTCTGTGGGAAGGTATCCAGGGACTTGCTTCCTGGCTGTGGGACAAGGTGTCCGGGTGGATTAGTTCCATTTGGGACGGCATCTGTGACTTCTTTGGTATCCACTCTCCGTCTGATGAGATGGCCTGGGTCGGTGAAATGCTTGTCAAGGGTCTGTCCGGCTCAATTGATGCCAACGGCGGCGAAGCCGTAAAGGCAGCCGAAGCAATGAGTGCTGATATCAACGATGTGATGCACGGCCTTGCCGAGGATATGGAAACCGCACTGCCTACGGACTTTAATGTGGACGGCAACGTTCACGGCACCGTCAGCGGTGGCTTGGCGGACTCTGCCAAAAACGGAGTGCTTCAGCTTGTGCTGAACATTACGAACTTTAACAACTATTCAAGCGAGGATATTCAGCAGCTTACCAACGAGGTTCTCGTTACTGCCGGACAATTCGCAAAACGGAAAGGAGTGGTATTTGCGTGAATTATTTTGTGTATAAGGGCATTAAGTCCTCGGATATGGGAATTCGCATTGAGCGTAAGGATGCTTTTTCTGCGCCCGAATACGAAACGGACTTTTTATCCATTCCCGGTCGCCACGGTGATTTAATCTCCGGGGACGGCAGATTTCCCAATGTACAAGTGACCTACTCGGTCTTTCTGCCTGCGAAAAGTGTCGCAGAGTTATCACAGAAAATCACAGCCGTTAAGGGGTGGCTCTACTCTGGGCTGAACCAATACCACGCTCTTTCCGATACCTACGATACCGAGTTTACCCGTAAGGCTGTATATGCCGGGAAACTCGATATCGAGGATGAACTTAACCGCATTGGAGTATTCACGATCAGCTTCTCTTGTGAGCCGTTCCGTTACTCCGTTGCGGGAGAAAAGACACAGCTTGTGGGTAACGGCAAAAGCCTAACCAATCCGTATCAGTTCCCAAGCTATCCCATCATTCGTGTGGTGGGTAGCGGCAGAGGTACACTGACCATCCAATCGGCTGACAATAATACCACGCTTTCATTCACCGCTATCGATGGATACGTGGAAATCGACTCCAAGCAGATGGTCTGCTATAAAGGCAACGAACCGAAGAACGACACCGTTGAGGGTGATGGCTTTCCGCTGCTGTATCCCGGTGAGAATACTTTTTCTTTTGACGGGGACATCCAAGGTCTGTCCATTGCTCCAAGGTGGTGTTCGATATGATTCCTGTACTTTATAAAGCCAACGCTACCAACTTCGCCTCTTTCGGCATCGGTGTTCTGAAGGATTGTACCTCATGTGAGGTAACCGAAGAACGCAACGGTGCCTTCGAGTGCGAATTTAAGTATCCCATCAACGGACCCCTTTACAAGGAGATAGCCGAAGAACGGCTGGTAAAGGCAAAACCAAATGACACAGCCAAAGACCAGGTGTTCCGTATTTACCGCATTTCTACACCAATCAATGGTGAGATAACGGTATATGCACAGCACATTTCCTACGACCTTTCTTCGGTGGCTGCGTTGCAGTGGTCTTCCGATTCCATATCTCCAAGCCTTGCAATGGAGCGGGTTTTCCAAAACACAGCCACTCCTCACGGCTTTACTTGCCACACCGACTATTCAACAGCAAAGCCGTTCTCGGTTACAAGACCGCAGAGCGTCCGTGCTTGTTTGGGCGGTGTGGCGGGTTCTTTTTTGGATTTATGGGGTGGCGAATACGAGTGGGACAACTTCCACGTCATTCATCACCAGGGTCGAGGTCAAAAAACGGGCGTGGTTATCGAGTACGGAAAGAACCTCACGGATCTGGAACACGATAACGAAACCACCGATGTATATACCGACCTTCTGCCGTATGCGGTTATCACCGCAGAGGATGGCACGGAAACGGTCATCACGCTTTCGGAGGTGCTGTTGCCCATTGCTGATGCAACCCTTGTTCAGCGAAAGACCCTTATTAAGGATTTCACGGAATACTTCGATGAAGAGAACCCCGTCACCGAAGAAAGGCTCCGCGCCTATGCAAACAACTATCTCAAAAACAATCCGCTTGGCACAGCCGTTCCTACTTTGACCGTGGCTTTCGAGCCACTGTGGAAAAAGCCGGACTATGTGGCCGTATTGGAGCGTGTGTCTCTTTGCGACACCGTTACTATCCGTCACAGCGTTCTCGGCATCACGGCAAAAGCGAAGGTCATCACCACGGTGTATGACACCCTGGCTGAAAAATATGTATCCATCACACTCGGCTCTGCAAAGGCAAACTTGCTGAATAACGTAAGTGCTGCCGAAGCCGCCGCAGAGGAAGCATCGACAAAAATCGACAGATTTCCCGCCCTTATGAACTCGGCCATCAAAAATGCTACGGGACTTATAACCGGGCAGACGGGTGGCTATGTGGTTATTCATACCGACACCGATACGGGCAAGCCTTATGAACTGCTCATTTTGGATGCACCGACCATCGATGAAGCGGTCAATGTTTGGAGATGGAATGTAGGCGGACTCGGTTTCTCCAAAAACGGCTACAACGGTCCCTACGAAACAGCAATCACCGCTGACGGGCAGATTGTTGCCGACTTCATCACTTCCGGCTCGTTGGTGGCAAACATCATCAAAGCAGGTGTCCTCCAATCCCAGGATGGTTCTTCCTATTGGGATTTGGAGACCGGCGAAGTGGTACTCCGTGCTTATGCGACCACGGAAACCGTGGAGAAAGTGGAAGACCGCATTGCCACCATTGAAGAGCAGAAGATGTACCGCCTGGTTATCAGTTCGTCCAATGGTAACATCTTCAAAAATAACAATATCCGCACAACCCTTTATGCCACAGTTTACTCTTGGGATGAAAATATCACCGATACCCTGGATGACAACCAGTTCATCTGGACCAGGGTTTCCGATGATGCCGAAGCCGATAAGCTGTGGAATGATGCACACTTCGGTGGAACGAAATCCATCGAAATCGACTCCGATGACGTCAAGGTAAGGGCAACCTTCTTCTGCGACCTCATCGACACTACTACAAGAAACAGCCTACTCGGCTGATTACAAGGAGGAAATTCCAATGAGTAAAGCACAAGGTCAGTTTACGATTATTGACTACAATGACGCCCTTACGCTGACGGGTTATATTGGTTCTTCCCACACCAAAACCCAAATGTATAATCCCGACAACGGCACGTATACCCCCGACTGGGCTACGCACAATGTGGTGCTGACCCCCAGCCTTTATGTCATCGGTACAACTACCGATAAAATCACATCCACCAATGTTACCTCGGTTAAGTGGTACGTTGGCAGTTCCACTACGGCTATTACCTCGTCCGGCAACTACGCATTGAGCGGTGCCAAGAGCCACATTTTAACCATTAAGGGTAATGTAATGGCGGGTCAGCCTGGTATTGATTACCGCTGCGTTATTACCTATAAAGACGACTCCACGGGTCTGTCTATCACGCATCCGCTGACTATTTCTTTCGCACGAGTGGTTAACGGCTCCGGCATTACGGATCTGCTTATTACCACTCCCGGTGGTAATGTCTTCAAAAACCACGAAGTTGCAACCCTTACTGCGAAGGCTGAACTTTGGCGCGGTTCTACCGTTGATACTACCAATGTCACTTACAAGTGGGCAGTGATGGATTCCACCGTCACTTCCAGTTCTTCTGCCGGTTATGATGCAGCATTCGGCACTGGTTGGAGAAAGCTGACCGATACAACGGGTATGTATTCCGGCACTACTACGGCAACCATTACCGTGTATGCTGCCGCGGTTGACAGTTATGCGGTGTTCAAGTGCGTAGCAACCGACTCCGACTCCACTTCCAATACCTACAACAGTTCCTTTACCGATGTTGCAACCTTCATCGACAACTCCGATCCCATCCAGGTTATCGTTACTTCCACGGGCGGAGATGTCTTCAAGAACGGTGTCGGCTCTACGGTTCTTACTGCTGTTGTTTACCAGGCGGGTGCGGAAATCGATGCCGACGGCAAGGGCACCTATACCTGGACCAAGTACAACAAGGATGGTGCTATCGACACCTCTTGGGGTACTTCCGGCAGCAAGACCGGCAAAACGCTGTCCGTTTCTTCTGCGGACGTTGCTACCAAAGCAACCTTTATGGTGGTTGTAAATCTGTAAGGAGGTGTTTCTATGCGGGCAATTGCACAATTTACCATCGTTAATCTTTGCGATGTGATCACTTCTGATGAAGCCCCCGAAAACCCGTACATCGGTATGCTGTGGGTAAATACGGCAACTGTCCCGCCGGAAACAATGGTGTGGGATGGACTCGGTTGGGTTGTTCAAAACAACCTGGAAGAACTCCGTGTGACCGTGTCCACCCACACCTCTCGCTTTGGTGAGTTCCAAACATCCATTGATGGTTTAAACAGTTATGTTTCAAACCTTACAAAAACGGTAGAGACCGTCAGCGGTGAGGTTTCCGGGGAGAAAGAAACCGTCCTGGAAATGCAGGAGCAGATTTCCGAACTGGAACACACCGTTGATGGCCTTTCCCTTACGATGAGTGAGCAGTTTGCTGGCGGTATTAACTTTGTAAAAAACTCTGCCGGTCTTAACGGCATCACAGATGATTGGACGATAACCGGCACGGTTGCAACCGACAGTTCAACTGATGTGCAGAACAACACTACTTCCGATTCCTGCTTTGTGCTTGGTGACAGTTCCACGCTTAAGCAAGTAATAACGGGTGTTGTACCAGGCTCGTCTTATGTTATTTCGCTCCGTGCAAAGAAAACAGGGGCGAGTTATTCTTCGTATTTCTATGTGAAATATAACGGCTCAATGACAAAGTATCTGTTCAACACGAGTTCCACTTTTGGGTGGACGGAATACAATGCGATTATTCCCGATGTGCAGGACAGTACCATTACCATTTACGCATATAACCGCTTGGCAAGTCTGTATCTGTCGGACATCATTTTTGCTGAAGGCACGACCATTCACAAATGGACTCCTGCACCTAATGAGATTTATACCACCGAGGTAAAAATTGACCGCCGTGGTATTGAGGTTTCTAACGCAGACTCTGCACAAAGGACGGTTATTAACAACACGGAATTTTCCGGCTACTACAACGAAGAAAAGATATTCACGCTGAACAAGGATGAAACCGTCACCAAGAAAACCACGGTGGATGGTGAATTAACGGTTGGCAGAACAAAGTTCGTGCCGATGCCCACGGCATCAGAGGGGCTTAATATCGTAATCCTTGACTAAGCGAGAAAGGAGATATTATGGCTACAAGCGGAAGTTTTTCTAAATACCCCGTAGACAACTTTGGCCTGTATTGTACATGGTCTGCGTCGCAGAGTGTCATTGGCAACTATTCTGATGTGACCCTCAATGTTTATTTGAAGTACTACACGCTGTCCGTTGGATCTCGTTCAGACTCCACGGTTTCCATTAACGGAGTTTCCGAAACCTACACCGCGGCGGCAATCAGCGATAGTGCGGCTGGCTACGATACAACTTTACTCAAAACCTATACCGTACGTGTTGCCCACGGCAGCGATGGTAAAAAAACAGGTGTGGCTTTGTCCGCTTCCTGGCGTTTTAGCGGAACTTATAGTGGCGTGAGTATTGGTACAATCACAGCATCAACAACCATAGACCTTGACGCCCTTGACCGAACTGCACCGACAGTGTCCTGCAGTGTTTCCAATATCACCGCTAACGGCTTTAAGATTAGTGCTACCTCTTCGGCAACCGCTGACATTTGGCAGTACAGTACCAATGGTGGCACGAATTGGACACAATTCTCTACCACAGCGGGAACAAGTGCAAACACGACCCTTTCTTCGCTGACACCAAACACGACTTATTCGGTCAAAGTCCGTGCGAGAAAGAAGTCTAACCAGGTATACGGATCTTCCAGTGCCGTATCCGCCAAAACCCTGGGTGGCTCAACCGTAGATAGCGTTTCAACTCTTACGGCCGATGCTTCTTCGGTCAGTATCAGTATGAGTACCACGGTGTACGATGCAGCCTACACACATAAACTCCAAATCAAAAACGGCTCTACGGTTTACTTGGAGATTACCGGGTTGTCTTGGACAAAGGGTACGGCAACAAGAACGATCTCTCTAACGGCTGCCCAAAGAACCACACTTTTGACGGCAATGTCAGCGGTAAAATCCTTTACTGGAACTTTCGCATTGCTGACATACAGCGGTTCAACGCAGATCGGCTCCACTTCCACAAAGACAGCAACCGTTCAGACAACCTCTGCAAACTCTGCACCCACGATGGGTGCTTTTACTTTTTATGATGGTCGTTCATCAACCTCGACCGTTACAGGAAATGACCAGGTGTTCATCCAAAGTTACTCGTATTTGTATGTTACGCCCGCTACGGCAACGGCAAGAAATAACGCTACGATTTCTTCCTATTCTGCCACCTGCAACGGTGTGACCCTTTCCAACACAACGGGAGCAGTAATCAACCTCGGTGCAGTTGCGAAATCCGGCACTTTGGATGTGGTGGTTACTGCTACTGACTCTCGTGGGTACACGGTAAGCAAGACACAGCAGATTACTGTTGTCACTTATGCAAAACCGAAGGTATCGTCCTTAACACTCCGAAGAACCAACGACATTGAGGCGGAGATGCAGCTTGCTTTTAATGGTACGATTTCTGCTATTTCCGTTTCCGGCACTCAAAAGAATAGCCTTTTATATGTGCGGTATCGGTATAAGCTGACGAGTGCCACTTCCTATGGCTCGTACACGTCAATTCTATCCTCGGTAACCAAAAGCGGTACTTCTTACTCGTTCTCCAATTTGGAACTGTGTAGCCTGGACGCCAACTCATCCTACGACTTCCATCTACAAATTAGAGATCAGTTGAATTCGTTGTCCTCGGTTGACCTTTACTATGTTGTCCCTCAAGGCACGCCCCTTGTGGCACTGCGTAAAAAGAAAGTCGGTATCAACACCCCAGACCCGGAAGTCGCACTCCATGTGGTCGGTGATGCCAAGGTGTCCGGCACCGTTACGGCAACTACCGTTACAGCAACAACGCTAAACGGCTCTCTTGCACCCTCCAAGCTGTCCTCTGCGGTTACTATCGCAAAGGGAGGCACGGGTGCAACTACTGCTGCGGCTGCGTGTACGAACCTTATTGCCGGGCAGACCATTGCTCCAAAGGTTATCAACGTAACAGGAAATCAGTACAAAGTTGATGGTGTTTACGGTATCAATATGCAGAACTCCGATATCATTGGCTTGAATGCTTTGTACTTCCAGGATGCAGTTGACTCTGCAGGTGAAGGTATCAACTTTTACCGTAGTTCTACTGCGTATGACAGATTGTATTCCGAATCAGGAACACTCTATTACGCGCCAAACTGTGCAGCAGATACCCACCCTGGAACTCGTTACACAGTTTACCATTCTGGTGGTGCGACCATTCCATTAGGCAAAGGTGGCACGGGAGCGACTACTGCTGCGGCGGCAAGAACCAACCTGGGCATCACTTGCACCTCCTTGTACAGCGGTACTTTGAGTTCCGGCTCGACCACATTCAACTACGGAAGTTACAAGGGGTATGTCATTGTTGGTCTGCCAAGTTCTGGTGCTTCCAAAATGTCGTTATTCATCCCCAAAGGGCTGATTACTACTTCGGACGTTACCTGGCAGATAGCAGACGAGGTCAATTATCGTGGTTTCAAACTCAAGTATTCCAGCACCACGGTTACCTTAACCATCGGTGGCGGAACTGGCTCTATCACCAATGTCTATGGTGTCAACTAAGGAGGTATCGCATTGAAGATTCTAACGGACAATAGCGGTTATATCGAAAGCTATGCTCTTATCGGTGATATTCTCGAAAGTGCCGAAATTGAGATGCCCTCTGACCTTGAACACTTCGAGTGTAACTACCGTGCATACAGGGTTCAAGATGGAAAGTTGGTCTTTGATGAAGGTCAAGCAACCATCCTTCAGAACGAAGCCGAAAATGCACAACTCCGTGTTGAGCGTGATGCGGAGTGCTTTTCTGTTATCAACCGAGGGTGGCTGTGGTATGACACTCTCACAGAAAAGCAAACCAAGGAACTACGGAAGTGGTACAAGGATTGGCTCGATGTAACCGAAACAAAAAAGAAGCCGGACAGACCGTCCTGGCTGAAATAAGGAACTATGGCACTCCACTTGGGGTGCCTTTTTCATACCCAAATCTAAAAGGAGGAAACGGCTATGGAAATCAACATCACGGCTTTGGCTGCGACCATTACTGCACTTGGGGTTGTCTTCGGTGCAGTATTCGGTATTTACCGATGGTTCTTGAAGCAGGAAAAGCAAGATCGTGACATCAAATCCATCAAAGAAGAGCAAACCGTGCTTGTTCGCGGTGTTTTAGCTTGCCTTATGGGTTTGAAAGAACAAGGGTGCAATGGCCCCGTAACAGAAGCCATTGAACAGATCGAAAACCACATCAACAAGCAAGCACACAAGTAAGGAGGAAGTACAATGACTACTTTTGAAATCGCAACCATTCCCGCATTGGCGGCTATCGTTTACACCATCATCGACATCGTTAAGACCGCAATGGGCGGTGACGACAGGTTCAAGAGGTTTATTCCTCTCATTGCCTGCGTTCTTGGTGCAGTGTGCGGTGTAATCGCATTTTACTTTGTTCCCGGTGTTATGGGAACGGAGAACCTGCTCGTTGCTATCGTTTTGGGTTCTGCAAGCGGACTCTCTGCAACGGGTACTAACCAGGCTGTAAAGCAGCTCGTAAAGAAGGAGGAGAAATAAGATGAATTTACAGAAACTGATTTTGACGGAAAATGCCTGCTACAAGGCAGGTCGCAAGATTACCGTTAAGGGCATTATGGTTCATTCCACGGGGGCGAATAACCCCTGGCTGAAGCGTTATGTCGGTCCCGACGATGGTAAACTCGGCAAGAACCAGTACAACAACCACTGGAACACCTATCATCCCGGTGGTCGTGAGGTCTGCGTCCACGGCTTCATCGGCAAGCTGGCTGACGGCTCTGTGGCAACGTATCAAACTCTGCCTTGGGATCATCGCGGTTGGCACGCCGGTGGTTCTGCAAACAACACCCACATCGGCTTTGAAATCTGTGAGGATGGTCTTACTGATGCGACCTACTTCAAAAAGGTGTACCAGGAAGCAATCGACCTCTGCGTTTACCTCTGCAAGGAATATGGTCTCACCGAAAAGAACATTATCTGCCACAGCGAAGGCTATAAGCAGGGTGTGGCTTCCAACCACGGTGATGTTATGCACTGGTTCCCCAAACACGGCAAGTCCATGGATACCTTCCGTGCAGAGGTAGCAGCAAAGCTGAAAGCTAACGCTGCTCCTACTGAAAAGCCGACCACGCCCTCCACACCTGCACCCACGGCTAACATCAAGGAAGGTGACAAGGTTGAGTTCGCCGCTGATGCAGTGAAGTACAATCCTACCACCAAGGAAATTCCCGCCTGGGTTAAGAACTGGCATCACATCGTAACGCAGACCACCTACAAGGGCAAACCCGTAACCAAAGGTGGAAAGACCTGCGTACTGCTCGGCAAGAAGGTCAAAAAGACCGGTGGCGATGTGGTAAGCGGTATCAACACCTGGGTTGCTGTGGAGAACCTCAAGGTTGTGGCCACAGCCAAGGAAGAAGAAACCTACCGCGTCCACACCGTTGTTAAGGGTGACACCCTTTGGGATATCGCCAAGAAGTATCTCGGCAACGGCAACCGCTATCCTGAAATCAAAGAACTGAACAACCTCACTTCCAATGTGATTTACAGCGGTTGGAAACTGAAGATCCCCAACTAACACCAAGCCCATCGAACCTTCATCGGTTCGGTGGGCTTTATTTTTTTTGCAGAAAATTAGCATCATTTTTTCCCAAACGACACCCTCGTGACCAGTGGTGAGTGAGGTAGCCCCTCGGAACGGAGGAATCACTATGAACACCACTCAAAAAGAGAAGATTATATCGATGCGAAAACGCAATGTGCCGTATGCCGATATTGCTGATACTGTCGGCCTCTCTGTTGGCACGGTCAAATCGTTCTGCCATAGAAACAACATCACCGCAGATAAGAAGCCTGTCGGCTCTGTATGCAAAAACTGCGGTGTCCCCATAAAGGGTGAAACAAAAACAAAGCCACGCCTGTTCTGTTGCGACCGTTGTCGGCAGGAATACTGGAATAAGCACCGCAATGAACGAGAAAGCAAGAAAATGTCTCCGCACACTTGTCCTACGTGCGGTAAGGTCTTTATGGATTACATTGGGGCTAACCGCAAATTCTGCTCCCAGGCTTGCTACCGGGAAAGGAGTGAGTGCGATGGACAGTAACTACTTCCAGGCTCTTATGGGCTATCAGGCATCGATGGCACAAGCCAAAATTATGCTCTCCAAAGGGCTAATAACCGCCGAAGAATACAGTGTAATAGAGACAAAAATGTGCGACATTTTTGGTATCAATTCTGACAGTTTATTTCGGGAGAATGACTGGATATATACTGATAATAGAGGTAATATAGCACCTGTGAAGGAGGTGTTATAATGCCAAAAACAGTAACAAGAGTTGCTTATCCGCCAAGGCTTATGCGGAAAAAGAGAGTTGCAGCGTACTGCCGTGTATCATCTGGCAAGGATGCAATGCTTCACTCGTTATCCGCCCAGGTCAGCTACTACAATAACCTCATTCAAAAAGAGGACGGTTGGGAGTTTGTCGGTGTGTATTCCGATGAAGCCATAACCGGCACAAAGGAAGGTCGTGCAGACTTTCAGCGTATGCTTGACGATTGCCGTAACGGAAAAATCGATATGATAATTTGTAAGTCCATCTCCCGCTTTGCGAGAAATACGCTAACGCTCCTTGAGACCGTTCGTATGCTCAAAGCTTTGGAGGTGGACGTTTATTTTGAGGAACAAAACATCCACACCATTAGTTCTGACGGTGAACTGATGCTGACCATCCTGGCATCCTATGCCCAGGAAGAAAGCAGATCCGCCAGCGAGAACCAAAAGTGGCGCATCAAAAAGAACTTTGAAAGCGGTATGCCCTGGTGCGGAAGGATGCTCGGTTACCGCATTAAGGACGGTCAGTATTACATCATCGAGGATGAAGCCGAAGTGGTACGGCGCATTTACAGAGATTACCTTGCCGGAGCGGGACCCAACCTCATAGCCATTCAGCTTACCGAGGATGGCATCCCCACAAGGAACGGTGGGATATGGCAGCCACAAACCGTTGCAAGAATTCTCCGCAACTACACTTATACGGGAAACCTTCTGCTTCAGAAAACCTTCCGTGAGAACCACATCACCAAGAAAACCATCAAGAACACCGGGCAGAAACCTCGCTACCTCGCCGAGGATGCCCACGATGCCATTATCGACCCGGTTATGTTTGATGCGGTACAAGCGGAGATTGAACGCAGAGCCAATAGCCGAAAAATCACTCCACCTGCCAAGCCTGTATTCACTTACACGGGTTTGATACAGTGTGCGAAATGCGGTAAGAACTACCGCAGAAAGACTACGAAAACCCAGGTGGTTTGGGTCTGCGCCACTTTCAACACGAAAGGTAAACGGTACTGTGCTTCCAAGCAAATCCCGGAAACAACCCTCGATACCTTGCTCGGTGAAATCACAACCGATCCGGCAAACATTAAGAAAATCATAGCCGATGATGACAACATACTGCACTTCCACCTTATGGATGGTTCGGTCATAACAAAGACCTGGGTAGACCGCTCCAGGGCAGAGTCCTGGACACCTGAAAGGCGCGAGGCAGCACGGCAAAGAGCCTATGAAAGGAGACAAGAACAATGGCAAGAGCAATTACAGTAATTCCTGCCACAAAGGACAAATTCACAGCGTTGCCGACCGCTTCCATTGCAAAGCGAAGAGTCGCAGCCTATGCTCGTGTTTCTACCGACAGTGATGAGCAGTTCACAAGTTACGAAGCCCAGATTGATTACTACACGCAGTACATCAAAAAGCGAGACGATTGGGAGTTTGTAAAGGTTTATACCGATGAGGGTATTTCAGGCACGAACACTAAACGGCGTGAGGGCTTCAACGAAATGGTGGCTGATGCCTTGGCGGGCAAGATTGATTTGATCGTGACCAAGAGCGTAAGTAGATTTGCGAGAAATACCGTGGACAGCCTCGTAACTGTCCGCACCCTCAAAGAACACCACGTTGAGGTTTTCTTTGAAAAGGAGAACATTTACACTTTCGACAGCAAGGGCGAATTGCTGATAACCATTATGTCCAGCCTTGCCCAGGAAGAAAGCCGAAGCATCTCCGAGAACGTCACCTGGGGTCAGCGTAAGCGTTTTGCTGATGGTAAGGTCAGTATGCCTTATAAGCAGTTTCTCGGCTATGACAAGGGCGAGAACGGTCTCCCGGTTATCAACGAAGAGGAAGCCGAGATTGTCCGCTTAATCTACCGACTTTTCTTACAAGGTAAGACCTCTACGGGAATTTGTAAGCACCTTATGGAACTTGGGATACCGACACCTGGCGGCAAGGCAAAATGGCGTCCAACCACGGTAATGAGTATCCTTCAGAACGAAAAGTACAAAGGAGATGCCTTATTACAGAAAAAGTTCACGGTGGACTTCCTTACAAAGAAGCAAAAGGTCAACGAGGGGGAAATTCCACAGTACTATGTTGAGGGAAGCCATCCGGCCATTATAACTGCCATTGACTTCGATATGGTACAGGCAGAAATTGCCCGTCGACAGACCCTGGGACGAGCCTACAGCGGTTCAAGCATCTTCGCCAGCAAACTTATCTGCGGTGATTGCGGCGGCTTCTACGGTCAAAAGGTGTGGCACTCAACGGATGCCTATCGCAGAGTGATTTGGAGATGCAACAGCAAGTTTAGCGGTGAAGCCAAATGCGAAACACCGACCCTTGCAGCAGAAACCATTCAGCAGATGTTCCTCAAAGCATTCAATCAGCTTATGGGCTCCTGTGAGCAAGTTCTCAAAGCCTGCGAGGCAATGCGTGAGATTGTTTCCGATTGCACCGCTTTGGATGCCGAAATTGATGCCTTAAACGATGAAATCCAGGTTGTTGCCGAACTGGTCAACCAGTGTATTAAGGAGAATGCATCCAAAGAGCAATCCCAAGAAGAATACGCAAAGAAATATAACCGCTTGGTGAAGCGGTACGAGAAAGCCACGGATCGGCTAAAGGTGGTAACCACAGAGCGTGAGAGCCGGATGCAAAGGGACCGAGAACTCCGCATCTTTATTGGCTCCATAGAAAAACAGCCCCTCGTCTTGGAAGCCTGGGACGAAGAGTTGTGGTTAACCTTACTGGAAACGGCTACCGTTCACAAAGACAACAGCATAACATTCCTATTCAAGAACGGAACAGAAATAGCGGTTCAAGCATAAACAAAAACGCCTTACAACCACGCATTTATGGTTGCAGGGCGTTTTCAAATATGCGCCACCAGGGTGTAACGCAAAGAGCACCCCCATAAGGAGTGCAGATGCGCCTTGGTGGCCGTATCTTTTTTACTTTGTTATGTTGTAGCCTCGGAGAACCTGTTTTATGGCTTTCATACTCTCTAAAAGTATCCGGCTCTCCTCTTGCGAACAATCAAAAAGGATATCCATTTCTTCCTCTGTGCTGTTCGTATTTGCTGATAAAAGGTTACCTTGCCTTTTAATAGCATCCATTTTCATCTTGTATGCAAAGGCTTTTTCCGAGGGCAGAATATGCTCACGGTACAGATTACTGTCAACAAGGATAATGTCTGCTTCTTCCTTTGTGATATCTAAAACTACCACCGGCACCTCTGTCAGCTTAAGCCTTGTTGCTGCAAGGTATCTTCTGTGACCCGATATGATTTCGTACACATCCGCCTTATCGTCCTTTCGTACCATAAGCGGCTGAATAATACCGTTCTCACGGATACTGTCTTCCAACGGCTTCATATCTTCCTCACGGCATTTATACGGATTCTTAAAATTGGGAACAATACTGCTCATGTAGATTATTGATTTTTTGTTTTAGAAATGTTATTATAATAATGGTAGTTTATCGTATTTTGTAATTATATTTCTCGAAAGGTATTGATGATATGAAAAATAAAAACACAATAATTATCACTGAAGAAATGATAAATTCGGACCCATACGGTTATACATATAAAGAAATTTGTGATTGCGTTGGAGAAAAAAAAGCTCGATCGCTTATGCATGCCCTTTATAAGGAAAAGCCCCAAAAGAAATATCAAACAATGAGCATTAATGATATTTATAATGGCGGTGACACAAGAAAATACTCTTTCAAATTAAAGGATGGTTACTGCGTTGAAACTGTTTGCATAAAGAGAAAAACAGGTGTAACTGTATGTGTTAGTACAATGGTAGGATGTCCTGTCGGTTGTATTTTTTGTGCATCTGGAAGTAATGGATTTATAAGAAATTTAACTCCTTCCGAAATTGTGCAACAAGTAACATTACTGAAGGAAAAAGTCAACAGAATTGTATATATGGGAATGGGTGAACCATTTTTTAATTATGATAATGTAATTAAGTCAATTCATATACTAAGAGATAGAAATGGGCTTAATTTCCCCACAGATGGAATTAATATTTCGACAGTAGGTCCTTTAGAACAATTAAAAAAAATAAGAGAAGAACATCTGAAGATACAACTCACCCTCTCTCTTCATGCAACAAATCAAAGAACAAGAGATATAATTATACCTCACATGAAAGGTTATGACATAAATAAGATTGTTGAATCTGTTTTATCATATTCGGAAAGACATAACAGAAAAGTAACAATTGCTTATTTATTGATTCCTGGTCTAAATGATAAAGCAACTGATGTACGTCAATTAGGAAGATGGTTTCGTGAGAAAAATGTTTTGATAAATCTTTTGCAATATAATGATACCGCAAATTGCAATATTAACAGGCCAAACAAACAACAATTAGTTGCATTTAAATTGCGACTTGAAGCGGCTGGTTTAGAAGTAAAAATGAGAGAATCACGAGGTAATAACATCAAAGCTGCCTGCGGTCAGTTGGTTAGTAACACAAACGAGAAGAATAAGCAACACAATTCAATGGGGAAGGATTTAGGTTTTCACAATCGTTCAAAAAGCAAGAAAGAGAATCCTAAAAGCAAGCACAAAAATACATTTTCTAAAATTAATTACAAAACAAAACACTAAATTAACCGTATTTTGTTTTCGTATTCTTAACAAATGTGTCGTATGTAAATCTTGCTCCAAGTCTGAAGCCTGATATAAAGCTGTCCGCATTACTTGTTGTTGAAAATTCAATATAAGCACTTACATAGTTTTGAAACAGTTCCTTATCTTCACCGTTCAATCTTGCAGTAAGTTGTTCTTCTTTCTCTGCGAGGTTGCTCAGTTTCTTCTTGAGTTTAGGTGTTAATTCTGAGTTGACTTCTTGTGGCTCAATGTTGCCGTAATAGAACTCTTCAATGATATTTGACATTATGTACCTCCATATGTTTCTCTATTAAGCAACAGCAAGAGTGCAGAATACTATGTTTGAAGCCGGTTTTACTTATTTTTTGAGTAAATCCCTTATGAACACTCGCACCAAATTGGAACGCAAGTTATGATAAAGCTTTCGTTCTTTTTTATCAAAATGACGTGACGGATAAAACACAGCGAGGGTGGGCGTTTAGTCACCAACCTTTTTGTAGTGGAAAATTTCATAATTTTATGATATAATCAGTTCGATAAATAAGAATTTGTGAGGATGATAAGATGGTCAATATAACAGATGTAAAACAAATTCTTCAATTCGCAATAGATGCGGAGATTAAAGTCTTTCTTGATGGCGGCTGGGGTGTAGATGCACTTCTTGGACATCAGTCAAGAAGCCATAACGATATTGATATTTTTGTAGAAAAGAAAGATTATCAGAATTTCATAGAGATAATGCAGGCTAATGGATTTTATGAAATTAAGATGGAATATACAACATTGAATCATACTGTATGGGAAGATGCGAAAAACAGAATTATTGATTTGCATTGTTTTGAATATACAGGCAAAGGTGAAATTCTTTATGAGGGGGATTGTTTTCCGTTAGAAATTTTTTCAGGTAAAGGAAAAATTGAAGAGATAGAGGTTTCCTGTATTGAACCATATAGTCAAGTAATGTTCCATCTCGGATACGAGTTTGATGAAAATGATGTACATGATGTGAAGTTATTGTGTGAGACATTTCATATCGAAGTTCCAAATGAGTATAGATAACGACAAATTCCAATTTATCGAACGGTTGCATATCAAATGCAGCCCAAAATCAAAAATGAAACTTTTGCAACCCAATGCAACCCGTATCAAAATATGCGTTATAATTCATAAGTCCACCGTAATTTTGATAGAATTACGGTGGACTTTTTCTATGCCCGAAAACCGCTTGAAATAAGGCTTTTCAGATGTTTCAGCACATAAGTGAACCCCGCCGCAGAGTAATTCTATGGCGGGTTTTCGTACTTTTTGCGAGGATTGCGGCTTTCTGTACCACCGTAATCGTTAAACAGCCGAGTAATCGTTGAATTACTGGGGGTATTCGTTAAACAATTGGATTTCGGCATCCTAAGACTCAAGGATATTACATCAGTTCTGCCTCAACGCTTGAAAAACTACGGATATTCGTATATAATGTATTCGGATAATTTTACGCTTTCGGAGGTGCCACAATGAACGGCTATATTTCCATTCGGGAAGCCTCTTATAAATGGGGTGTTTCGGAACGGCGAGTAAATCAATACTGTTCTCTTGGGCGTATTCCGGGGGCAGAACGATTCGGGCGTTCGTGGGCAATTCCTTCTGATGCAAAAAAGCCAAGTGATCCTCGCAAATCCCAAAGTAAAAAACAGGAAAGGGGCATGATGTGATGTATAACTGTCTCTTATACACATCTGACGCTGCCGACGACTAGTC
>ENA-UAKW01000432-UAKW01000432.1-human-gut-metagenome-genome-assembly--contig:-NODE-432-length-21878-cov-5.128168_pt1 | contig 21878 bp, 19 predicted proteins | sample MGYA00243691_ERZ654450 | MGnify/ENA primary metagenome ERZ654450 (study PRJEB26926, sample SAMN06164673) | human gut metagenome | biome: ENVO:00009003; feature: ENVO:2100002; material: ENVO:00002003... | reverse complement strand
TCGACTAGTCGTCGGCAGCGTCAGATGTGTATAAGAGACAGGATGGGATTTAATACGAATGCTACTTTCCGGAGTTTCCAGCTGACGGACGGGAGTTGGAAGGACTATCTCGGATTTGGGGCCGGGGTGCGGAGTTTGCCCTCTTCTTTCCCTTCTCATTTAGGGGATTATTCGACAGAGGAAGCCGCTGCCTTTACACGGCGGATCAACCAGAGGTGGGGAATCAACAGGTTCACGGCTATTCCGGACCAAAAGATTTCGCTCACTTCACACCGCTCCTTCGATGCGGGCGACTGGAAGATCGGGAATATCGCGAATGTGAACTGGAGTACCGGCTACGATTATTCGGAGACGGTGAATAACAACTATATCGCCTATGATGTGGCGAACGATCTCTCACGTCCGCGCTTTGAGTACAACGATGTCCGCTATAAGAATACCTCCAAGTTAGGAGCCTTGTTCAACTGGTCGTTTATGAAAGGCGATCATAAATACGAGTTTCGTAACTTTTTCAGCCAGCGTGGTGTTTCCGCCTTGACACAGAGGGAAGGGATGAACTATTATTCTGACAAGGCGATCCGCAAGTGGGAATCCCTTTATACCGGACGTACGACCTATTCAGGGCAACTTGGCGGCACGCATACGTTACAGGAGGATATCAACAAAGTGGACTGGACTGCCGGCTATGCTTTTGCTGCCTATCGGGAACCGGACCGCAAGATCGTCAATTCCATCCTCGACGAGACGAAGACGGACTTACCGAATTATTACGTCTCCGATCCGATGCGCTATTACCAGGACTTGAAGGATCACGGTGTTTCGCTCGCTGCCAATTATGAACATAAGTTCACTGTCTCCGACAAGTTCGCCCCTGTTCTTGACGGTGGTGTCTATGGAGAATATAAGAGTCGTACGTTCGATGCTCGCCGATTCGGTTACAATCTGTTAGGTAAAGGGTATGACCGATATGCCGATTGGGATTATACGGGGCTGTTCTGTGATGAGAACATTTCGGCAGACCGGATATGGATGCGTGAGACGACGACGAACAGCGACTCCTATACTTCCGAAAATATCTTGGGAGCCGCTTATGTCTCTGCCAAGTTGAACTACGGGGAGGCGCTGAATGCCAATATCGGTGTCCGTATGGAATATTATAACCTTAAAATGGACGGTTACAGTTCAGACGGTACGACTCCTGTTCACTTGGATAACCGGACGAGCGATTTTTTCCCTTCCGTCAATATCTCTTACAACCTGTCTGCGAAACACCTTGTGCGTGCTGCTTACGGCCGTTCGGTCAACCGGCCGGAGTTCCGTGAGGTAGTACCATATGTGTATTTTAATTTCGAGCGGGATGCGAATATTGTCGGTAATACCGAATTGAAGAATGCTTATGCGGACAATCTGGAGGTGCGTTATGAATTCTATCCGGCATCCGGCGAGATGATAACAGTCGGTGCATTCTACAAACGGTTCAAGGATCCGATCGAGGAAACCTATAACGAGGCGGGTTCCGGTTTGCAATATACCTATCACAATGCGAAGAATGCCGAGACGTTCGGCATTGAGTTGGATATGAAGAAAAGCCTTGACTTTATCGGATTAAGAGGGTTGAGCTTGGTCTGTAATGCCGCCTATATCCATAGCCGTGTCCGCTTTGAGGAAGGAGCGCCTGAGCGTGACCGGCCATTGGCGGGGCAATCTCCTTATCTGGTGAATGCCGGTCTGTTTTATCAGCACGATGACAAGGGAATCTCCGCTTCGCTACTTTACAACCGTATCGGGAAGCGCATCGAGTCGGTCGGTGTCCCGATGCAGGACCAGAATGAAGATATTCCCGACATATATGAGATGCCTCGTAATTCCCTGGATTTGACTTTTTCGAAGAAGATCGGCAAAGCTGTTGAGATCAAAGCTGGGATTCAGGATATGCTGAACTCTAAAATCGAATACAAACAGTTCGTGAAGTTGACGGACAAGAACGGCGGCAAGCGTGAACGTGAACAGTTGGTACGCAGCTACCGTCCGGGAGTGGATATTAATGTCGGTGTTTCTCTCAAGTTTTAAAGTGAATTAGAATATATCTCTATTACAAACAAAATGTTTTTATTATGAACAGATTTCTCTTAAAAGGTTTGGCCTCTGTGTTAACGATGGCCGTTATGTTTGGGACTGTATCGTGTAGTGATGACGATGATAAACCTGATGGCTCCGTAGCCGTATCGGCTGTGGCAGTCAGTCCTACTACCGCTACTATCAAGGTGGGCGAATCCACTACCTTGTCCGCGACTATTACTCCAAGTGACGCTACGGATAAAACGGTTACATGGAGTACTTCCGATGAAAAGGTAGCGACTGTTGATGCCGGTAAGGTAACAGCCGTGGCCGAAGGTTCCGCTACGATTACTGTAACTACGAAGGATGGCGGTAAAACGGCTACTTGTACCGTGACTGTCTCTAATGATGCTCCGTCTTCCAAAGAGGTGATATTGGAAGGAAATATCACGGCTGATCTAACGATCAACGCTGCCGACAAGAACTTCATGAAAGGCTTCGTATACGTGAAATCAGGCGCTACATTGACTATTGAGGCTGGTTCTGTTATCAAAGGTGTGTCCGTTAGTCCGGGCGAGAAAGCCGCTTCCTTGATTATCGAGCCGGGCGCTAAGATCATCGCCGAAGGTACTGTTGACAAACCGATCGTCTTTACGTCCGATAAAGAGCCGGGTAAACGTTTGACAGGTGACTGGGGCGGTCTGATTATTTGTGGTAACGCTCGTGTGAATCGTACCAATCAACCAACTATCGAAGGAGGACCTGGTACATTATATGGAAATACGACCTCCGATGAGTTTAATGCGGAAAGTTCCGGTAAATTGAAATACGTTCGTATCGAGTTCGCCGGTTATCCTTTGGAGCCAGACAAGGAAATCAATGGCTTAACCTTCGGCGGCGTTGGTAGCGGCACAGAAGTGGAGTTCGTTCAGGTTTCATTTTCGAACGATGATTCTTACGAATGGTTCGGTGGAACGGTAAATGCCAAACACTTGATCGCTTACAAAGGCTGGGATGATGATTTCGATACAGACTTCGGTTATACGGGTAAACTGCAATTCTTGTTGAGCGTACGTGATAAGAATATCGCTGATACTTCAGACTCTAACGGTTTTGAATCTGATAACGACGGTGACGGTTCTTCCAACACTCCGCTTACCAAGCCGGTCTTCTCCAACGTAACCTTGATAGGTCCTTTCTATGGCAAGGTATCCGATAAGACACAGGCTGAGGTGGAAGCCAAGACAGCCGACGCTGCTAACGGTGCCAAGGGTGGTAAATTCCAGGCAGCCATGCACCTGCGTCGTAATACCAGCTTGAATGTTTACAACTCCGTATTCACCGGCTGGCCTTACGGACTTCGTGCTACTGATAAGAAAGGTACGGCAAACGATGGCATCGCCATCAAGAATGTGATCTTTGCTGGTATGTGGAAGAACTTCTATGAGGATGATAAGGTAAGTGAGAACTTCTTCAATCTTGCCGGTAGCAACACGACTCTGGCAACGACCAACGAGATTATCTCTAAAGATGGTGATTACTCTTCTGTCGTAGCTTCAGCTGTGCAAGGCGCTGAATTTGTCGATGAGGTATTGAACAACAGCTTCTTCGAAAAAGTAACTTACAAAGGTGCTTTCGACGGAAAGAATGACTGGACTGCCGGTTGGACTAATTGGGATCCTCAAAATACCGAATATTAATCAAGCTTGGCATTGAATAGGTTGTGAATTTGTTAAAGGCACTGAGGTATCCGGAAAGATCCCTCGGTGTCTTTTTATGTATAATTTAGATAAGAATGTATCATGAATAAAAAGCTATTGTTACTTTCCGCTTTTTTGGCGGGAGCCTCTTGGACCGTGCTGGCGCAAGACTTGGTATTGAGCGAGGGACAGTATTATACCGATGAGACACAAACCACCCCGTATACGGGCCGCTATACGGAATTCTATGAGGATGGCATGCTCAAGATGGAGCTGTACCTGAAGGATGGCCGTCCCGAGGGAACCTATGTGATCTATTATCCGGATGGCAAGATCGCCGAGGTGCGTTCCTACTATCACGGGATCTTCCATGGTGAATGGCGCACGTATAGCGATAACGGCCAGCTGATCGGCCTGGCTTCTTATAAGGAAGGGCAAAAGGACGGCCCTTGGCGTATCTGGAGCGATAAGGGAAATTTGTTGTATGAGATGTTCTATACGGCAGGGAAGAAATCTGGTGTCTGGCGTAGCTGGGATGAGGAGGGGAATCTGCTTTCCGAGGAGAATCAATAGGAATAATTGCCGTTTACATACCGTTGTAACGACATTTACCTCTAATGGTAAATGTTTTTTCCTCTAGAGGTAAATGTCGTTACATCAGTATGTAAACAGTTTTACCTCTAGGTGAAAATACTTTTACTTCTTGATGAAAATATTGGTAAATGTAATTGGGTGGAAATCAGCATGCTTACTCCTCATCCTCTTCTCCAAAGTCGAACTCGAAATCGAATCCGTCATCCATGAATTCCGGCTCAGTGAATTGCTCCAGTTCACGACGGTCTTTCTTGGTAGGACGTCCGAGACCTTTCGCACGGTTCACGAAACCGGAGATACGGTTCATCTCCAGAATCTCATACTGATCCGGGGTTGTCACGTTCTCCAAGTAATTCGGGACGAGCTTCGCGCCCACACGATTCTCGATCAATCCGATTACCTTAAAAGAGAAGGTGATCGGCGGTTTACGCACTTGGATCACATCGCCAACCTTGATCATGCGGGAAGGTTTGATCGTTACTCCACCTATCATGATACGCCCTTTCTTGCAAGCTTCCGCGGCTATCGTGCGGGTCTTAAAGATACGGGTCGCCCACATCCATTTATCGATACGTACCTCGTTCATATCTGTATTCTCAGTCTCTTTTTATTTATTATTAAATTGATTCATCGTAATCTGGATGCCGGCGAGGCAGAAGCTCTTGATGATCTCTGTCGCACGATCCAATATCTCTGGCATCAATTGCAATTCCTCCGGGGGAAATTTCCCTAGCACGTAATCGATCTGTCCGCCCCGTGGAAAATCGCTGCCTATGCCGAAACGAAGGCGGGAATATTCCTGCGTATTCAATAACTGGGCGATATTCTTCAACCCGTTATGCCCGGCGTCGCTACCCTTTGGTTTCAGACGTAAGGTTCCGAATGGCAATGCCAGATCATCTACGACAATCAATAGATTTTCCACGGGAATGTTCTCTTTTTGCAACCAGTACCGAACGGCGTTGCCGCTGAGGTTCATAAAGGTATTCGGCTTTAGCACGATCAAGTCACAGTTTTTCACCCGTATGCGTGCGATTGCCCCGTATCGCTCCTCAGTGAAATTGCCTCCTACGCTCTCTACCAAATGGTTGACAACCCGGAAACCTATATTATGACGGGTTCCCCAATATTCGGAACCGATATTACCAAGTCCTGTTATCAAATATTTCATTATCCTCGAATCTATAAAAGAAAGGGGAAGAACATTCTATGAATATCCTCCCCTTCATGTATTGTAATAATGTTTTTACCTCAGATTATCCTTTAGCCTGAGCACCACGAGCGGCACGAGTCAATTGAACGGCGCAGACAACAGCGTTTTTAGCGTTCATCAATTCAAGACCTTCGAAGTGCAAAGCACCTACCTGCATAGTCTTACCTAAGCCAAGGTGATCCACATTAATCGTCAACTTTTCAGGGATTTGATCGTATATAGCTTTCACTTTCAGTTTTCTCATTTGAAGAGACAACTTACCACCGGCTTTAACACCTTCTGCGTGACCTTCCAAAACAACCGGAACTTCCATTACTACGGCTTTGTCCTTAGATACTTCCAAGAAGTCCATGTGAAGGATCTCGTCAGTTACAGGTTGGAACTGCATGTCCTTAACGATAGCCATCGTCTTGTTACCGTCAATGCTTAACTCAACAACGAAAATCTCCGGAGTGTAAACCAACTTACGAACGGCTTCTTTTGTAACCGTGAAGTGAGTTACTTTTTCGCCACCGTATAATACAGCGGGAATTTCATTGTTCTTACGCATTGCTTTCAAGGCTCTTTTCTGATCAGCGGAACGAGCGACGATCTCTCTTCCTTTTCCTTCTAACTCAAATGTCTTCATTTTCTTTAATTTTTGTGTTACTCAAAATTAGTTATTTTGCTTCCTAATTTCCCATCACACGGTACGGGGCTAAAAAGCGGTGCAAAGATACGATTTTTGTTTGATGTGACAAATATTTCGCATGTTATTTGTCGGATTGTCGATCTAGCTTCACTAATTTCGTGGTTCGCATGATCCAACGGACAAGGCCGTGGGGGAGGAGCATTACGAGGGGTGTGCATATTTTGTTGAAGAGACCCGGTAATAGGGAAGCCCGGTGGTGAAACAAGGCATTAATCCCTTTTTTAGCCAGTTTTTCCGGACGCATCATGATACCTAGGCGGATCGCTAAAATCTTTAAGTTGTCGCTTAGGTTATATAAATTCGTGGCGACGGCACCGGGACAAAGTACGGTTACGCTTACTCCATAATCCAGTAACTCCGAACGCAAGCCTCGGGAGAAGCTTTTCAAGTATCGCTTGGTGGAAGCGTACAGCGTAATTCCCGGATAAGGTAGCCAACAAGATAGGGATGACATATTGAGGATATATCCATGACGCCGTTTCTTCATCTCCTGACCGAAATAATAACAAAGCTGGGTAGGAGTGGTCACGTGGAGGTAAAGCATTTTCTCGACGATGTTGGCCTTAGCTTGTAAGGTCTCGCAGAAAAAAAACATACCGGCGTTATTGACCAATACCTCTATTGGGATGTTTTTCTCTTGGCAAGTATCATATAGCTCCTTGGCCGCCCCGGGGATCGCCAAATCACGATAAAGCGGCAAAACTTCTATACCATATTTCTCGGAGAGAAACTCACCTTTCTCCCGGATCGCCTGTTCCTCATTGCTGACGATCACTAACTGATAGCCTCGTGAGGCTAGTTCCTCGGCATAGGCGAGACCTATTCCGGAACTGGCCCCCGTGACTAAAGCCCATTTCTTTTCCATTATTTATATTCAAGCCTTTTGATTTCACGTACGATACATTCCGGAAGACCTTTCACGTTCTTATGACAGACCATATCCTCGCTATACATACGGGCGATACAATAGTTACTATGCCCACAATCGCAACGGGCGTGCTCGTCTTCTTTCATACGGTTGACGAAGCCCGGTTCGTTCACCAAGGCACGTGCCATGGCCACAAACTCGAACCCGTCGTTCAGTACCTCCTCGATCTTGTCTCTGGAGACCAATCCTCCTACGTAAATAAGAGGTAAATGTAAGGCTTTGCGGAATTTCAACGCATCTTCAAGGAAGTAAGCCTCCTTAAACGGTTCCGAGGGAATCATATATTTACCCACCATGCGGATTCCAATCGGTAGATAGCCCCTAGGCATATAATACGCCATCGTACGGATCGGCATTTCTCCCCGCATTACATACATGGGGGCACGGCTCACGAATCCGCCGCTTAGTACTAAGGCATGCGCTCCGCATTGGTCTTGGAGTGTACGGGCTACTTCTAGGCATTCGTCTATTTCAAGTCCTCCCTTGAACCCGTCCCGCATATTGGTCTTTACGGTTACGGCCATGTCGGAACCTGCTGCTTTCATCACCTCTTCCATACACATTCTCATGAAGCGCATACGGTTCTCAAGGCTTCCTCCATACTCGTCTTTCCGGTGGTTGGTGTACGGGGAAAGGAATTGGCTGATCAGATAACCATGCCCGGCATGGATCTCGACAGCGTCCATACCTGCCTCACGTGCCAATCGTACGGCCTCACCGTAGGCACGAGCCATGGAAGCGATCTCGGATTGTCTCATACCTCGTACGATCGTGGGAGAGTAGAGGTTGAACCCGCTGGACGCTGAGATAGGCGTGCATCCGCAAATCCGCTTATGCGACATATTACCGCAATGGCCTAACTGGATGGAAGCGGCGGCTCCCTCTTTATGGATAGCGTCGGTGAGCTTGCGGAGGCCGGGAATAATATCCGGACGCATCCACAGCTGACGCTCGAACGACAAGCCGCTTTGCGTCACGGCGGCATAAGCTATGTTCGTCATGCCGATCCCTCCGGCGGCTACGGATGTATGATAGTTGAATAACTGCTCCGAGGGAGCGTTTCCCGGGCACATACTCTCGAATGCGGCGGCCCGGATCGTGCGGTTCCTAAGTGTTAGCGGACCGATCTTACCGGGTGTAAACAGGATTGATTTGTCCATATCAATAGATTAATATAGTTGTTCCGAAAAATTAAGTTAGATAGTTTTCTCTATATTCCAGACGAAGGCCCGAAGCCCTTGCGCTTCCGTTTCCTTGTCTAAGTTGTGTAGGATTTCCAGAAAATGATCGACCTTCTCGTCTTCTACCATCGTAAGGATAGCTGAATTCAAGGTAGGCCAAGCGTGATTGCCGTAATGTGGCTCGCCTGTTTTACTTCCCCGTCCTTGCACGACATCCCAATAGGTAAAACCTTTAAGGTTATTACGGTCCATGATATTGACGATGGTCTCGTAATACGCTTGATTGAAAGATATAAATATCGCTTTCATATAGTTGCTTTTTTATGAGATCGCATACCCGTAGGGAGGCTTTTCTTGCGATGGGCATTCAAGCCTGTTTATAATGGGCATCGTAAGCACCTTACAATGGGCATTGTCACGACCTAACAATGCCCATCGAGGTTTGCTTGGCCTCGGCTTCCCTATGGTACGCAAAGATAATTAATTATTTCGTAATGCCTTTCTTATTTTGCGGCGTCTTCGTTTTACGCCGTTGGCGGCGAATACGGCATAGACCGTCGGAACAATAATCAAGGTAATCAAGGTGGATACGGAAAGACCCCAAGCCACGGTCATACCCATCGAGCGCCACATCTCGGAACCCTCGCCGGTTCCCACCGCCATCGGGATCATACCCAAAACGGTCGTCAACGTTGTCATCAATACCGGGCGAAGACGGGATTTTCCGGCAGTCACTACCGATGTGATAATACCCATGCCACGCTCCCGACATAAGATCGTATAGTCGATCAGCACGATACCGTTTTTAACCACGATACCCATCAACATGATCACGCCGATCAAAGCCATAACGCCCAATGGTGTCTGCGTGACCGCCAATCCCAATACGATACCTGTAAAGGCGAACGGGATAGAGAACATGATCACGAACGGGTCTACCAACGACTCGAACTGGGCAGCCATCACGATGAATACCAAGATGATGATCAATACCATTAAGATACCCAAATCGGTAAATGTATCCTGCTGATCTTCGAATGTTCCACCCAACTGCCAACTTACGTCGGATGGGATATCCATTTGTTTCAACTCGTTCCGGGCGGCGGCAACCAAGTCGCTCAATGCCGCTCCCTTACCCGCTACGGCAGATACGGTGATCACACGCTCACGGTCTTTACGCTCGATGGTCGGGGGAGTCATACGTTCCACTACCTTGCCTAAATCACGGATGCGGATGCCTTTGCCCTCATTGTTATAGATCAAAATATTCTCAAGATCCTCTACGGACTCACGGAACTCTGGGGCGTAACGTACCTTGATATCATACTCATCTCCATCCTCACGATATTTTGAAGCGGTGGAACCATTTACACGGTTTCGGAGATACATAGAGGCGGTTGTTACGTTCAGCCCGTTGATGGCCAGTTTCTCCCGGTCGAAGTCGATCTGGTATTCCGGGATATAATCCTCACGGCTGATATTTACTTGCGAGCATCCTTTTACATTTCTCATACGACGGGCGATCTCATTCGCCACGGCATCCGTCTGGGCGAAATCAAAACCATAGATCTCGATGTTAACCGAGGTCTCTCCACCCATAGAACCTTCCTGCCCTCCGGCGAGTACCTCGAATTTCTTGATCTCGCTGTATTGGGCTAAGTCCTGCCGCATCAACTCGCAAATCTCGGTAAGACCTCTCTCACGGTCGCCCACGCTAGTTAGGTTTATATTGAACTCGATAATATGCGTACCGTTATTGCTTAGCTGGGCGAAGGTATTATCCGTATCCGCCGTACCTTCCGTGAAGTTACTGATTAGGATCTCCGGATATTTCTCACGGAACTTCTTGTCGATGTCGAGAGCTAACTCACGGGTAATATCCTGCCGTGTACCGATCGGCAACTCAATCGTTATGCCGATGCGTGCGTTATCTTGTGTCGGGAAAAATTCCGTCTTGATAACCGGGATCAGCATCATACTGCCGATGAAGATCAGCGTAGCGCCTACGATCACCGTTTTCCGGTGGCGTACGGCCCAGTTCAAGAAGCGTCCGTAACCGCGATCCAAGGCGTTCAATCCCTTTTCGATAGGCGTGAAGAACATCCGGTACAATTTACCCTTCTCCGGTTGCTGGCGTAATAACTGTGAGCAAAGCATCGGGGTCAATGTCAAGGCGCCTACCGTAGAAACGATCATGATGATACTAACGATCCATCCCAACTGCTTAAATAAGATACCCGCCATACCCGTAACCATCGTCAACGGCAAGAACACCGCTAACATCGTAAGGGTGGAGGCGATAACCGAGATAGCCACCTCGTTCGTGGCGTGTACAGCGGCCTGTTTCGGCTGGCTACCCCGCTCGATATGGGTCGTTACGTTCTCCAATACCACGATAGCGTCGTCCACCACCATACCGATAGCGATAGAAAGTGAGCTCAATGAGATAATGTTTAACGTATTGCCCGAGGCCAGCAAATAAGCGAAAGAAGCGATCAAGGAGATCGGGATGGTTAAGATAATGATAAACGTAGCCCTCCAGCGTCCCAAGAACACGAATACCACCAACATAACGATGATAAAGGTAATCATGATCGTCTCTTTCAAGCTATCGATCGTATTCAAGATATTCGTGGAAGTATCCATGATTACGTCCAGCTTCACGTCTGAGGGTAAGCTAGCCTGTATCTCCGGAAGTTTCTGGTGTACCTTCTTGGCGATGTTCACCGAGTTCGCTCCGGACTGTTTCTGTATGACGATCATACCACCTTTCGTGCCGTTGTTGAACGTTTCTTGCGCACGTTCCTCGATACTGTCCTCTACACGGGCCACGTCACGCAGATATACGTTCTTTCCGTTCTGGCTACCGATCACTAGGTCTAGCATCTGCTTAGCGTCCGTGAATTCTCCTTGAACACGCAAGGAGTAGGTATTAGAACCGATATCTACGCTACCTCCCGGTGTATTCCGGTTCTCTTGCGCGATGATGGTAGAGATACCTTCGATGGTCTGGCCGTAAGCCTCCAACTTGTACGGGTCGCAATACACTTGCAACTCACGGATCGGCGTACCGGAGATAGACACGGCACCCACGCCACTGATACGGGCCAATGGGTTGGATACCTTATCGTCCAAGATCTTGTAAAGAGCGTTCGTGCTCTCCTCCGCGGTCACGGAAAGGATCAAGATAGGGATATCGTCCGTACCGAACTTGAAGATGATCGGATTCTCTACGTCATCGGGTAGGGAAGACTCTACCATGTCCAGTTTGTCGCGGACATCGTTCGTGGCGACATCGATATCGATGCCATAATTAAATTCCAACGTTACGATCGATATATTCTCACGGGATTGCGACGTGATATGCTTCAAGTCGCTTACGCTATTCAACACGTTTTCCAAGGGCTTCGAAACATTCATCTCGATATCCGAAGCACTGGCGCCGGGATAGGCCGTCATCACCATGATGGTGTTCGTCTCTATCTCCGGAAGCAAGTCCACTGATAACCTGCTTAAGGAAAAAAGTCCGAAGATCACGATCGCCACAAATACAAGGGCGGTCGATACGGGCTTTCTTACCGCTGTTCCATATAAACTCATAGTCTGTTATTCGTTTTCGATTTCAACTTCCATACCGTTCGTCAGGCGGCTTTGCCCGGTGATAACCACTTGGTCGCCATCCTCCACTCCGGATATGATCTCATATTTATCACCCATACGGCGTCCTAGCTTCACCTTCTGGTAGGAGACCTTATCGTCTTTGCATACATAGATATACCGGTCGCCGGCACCTGATTGTTTTACGATAGAGCGATCCGGGGCCACCACGTGATCCATATGGCCGAAACTCATCGTCACCCGGGCGAACATACCCGGTCGCACTCGCTCATCCGAGTTGGCGATCTTGATCTCCACGGGGAACGTGCGGGTAGCGGGATCGATCGTCGGATAAACCAAGTTGACTTTACCCTTGAAAACCTCGTCTCCGTACACATCCAGCCGGATATCTACCTCATGGCCTTTCTTCACTTTCGTAAAAAGACTCTCGGAGACATTCACCATTAATTTGACCGGACGGATTTCCTCCACTGTGTAGATTGGGTTTCCGCCGCTGTACATATCGCCGCTATCGTAGTTGCGGGCGGTTACGATTCCGCTGATCGGGCTTAGCAATTGGGTGTTCTCCACCAAGTTTTTATACGTCTCTCGAGCCACTTCCAAGGAAGTCTTTTGGGCATCCCAAGCGGATTTGGAAGCACCACCTACCTTATACAACTCGTCGATACGTTTGAACTCGATCTCTTGGTTGTCCAATTGTATCTTCGCTTGCTTTAGGCTGGTAGCGTCCATCTTGGCTAATAACTGCCCGGCTTTTACATGGTCGCCTACCTCGGCGAAGATTTTCTCGATACGGAATGGGGTTTGGGGAGCGATATTATTTTTGATATTCGCTTCCACCGTAGCGGTAAATTCACTGAGTTGCTCCACGTCTTGAACAGAGACCGTCTCCACTTTCACCTTTACTTTCTCATTCTGTGTTTCCGTGGCTTCCTCACTCTTATTACCCGAGCAAGACATCAGCAGGGCCAATGTAGCTATCGGTATTACTTTCAGCATTTGACTTGTCTTCATATAATTGTTCCTAATTATTATCTATTAAACTTTCAATTTTTAATTTTCAATTCATCTGTTCGTTACCCAATACTTTCTCCAGATCCGCCTTCGCTACCATATAGTCGTAGATAGATTGGTTGAAGTTCAACCGGGCCTGCGTCAAGGCAAGTTCGGCATCGTTCATCTCCAGCCATGTACCGGCTCCGGTGTCGTACCGTTTTTGCGAGATCATATATCCCCGTTCCGCTTGCTCGACCCCCTTTTGGGCGGCGTCGAACTTCTTGATACAGGTATTCATATTATCTATGTACTGTTTAACGGCCAACTGCAAATTGCGCTTGGTATCGTCCCGTTGCAGGTTTAATTGGTCGATGGAGACTTTCGTCTGCTTTACCTTATAAAATTTACTACCTCCGGAGAAGATAGGAACCGATAACGTGATACCGATCATCGAATAGGGGTTCCATCTGTAATTCTTGAACTTGAAGTCATTGTTCATGGCGCTCCATTGATATAGACCGGTCAGCGACAAGGTCGGCAGATAATCGAATTTCTGCATGACCAGCGTCTTTTTCAGCTGTTCCGCCTGAAGGTCTAATTGTTTCAAGTCCGTATTCTCGGATAAGGTTGTATCCGTGGATAGATAGTCGGCGAAGAGGCTGGACTTGAAATCCGTCAGTTGTCCGTCGCAATCGATATTTAAATCCAGATCCATGCCCAATAACGCTTTTAACTGCCATTTAGCCAAGGTAAGGGAGTTCTCTGCCTGCAACAGATTAGGCTCTGTATTCTTTACCGTCACATCGGCACGTATCAAGTCGTATTCAGCTACGGTTCCCTGTTCATACTTCCGTTTGATATCCAGATAATTCTCCATGGCATTGTCGTAACTTTGCTTGAATACCCGGTAAGAGTCGCTTGCCAGAAGGACGGCGTAAAAGCTCTTTTTCACTTGGTTCACCATCGCTATTTTAGAAGAGCGAGCTTGCTCCACCGCCAATTCCACGTCTAAGGCCGAGATACTCAAGCTTTTCCATAAGGAGGCGTTCACCAGTGGCATGGAAGCGTTGAAGCCCAAGCTCCAGTTGTTGCTACGTCCTACCTCGAAGCCCTCGTCCATACTCGACATGTCCGTGCCTTCGGGCAAGCTGCCGCCTCCCATGTCACCCATGTCGAAATCCATATACATCACCTGTTTCTTCAAGGTACGGTTGTAGTCCCCCGCAAAACTGATCTGCGGAAATAGAGAAGCGTACGAGCCTTTACGTGCGTACTTTTTCTTCTGTATTTCTTTATCGGCAACTTTTACGGTCGGGTTCTCGCTAAGGGCGATCTCTAGCGCTTTTCCAAGATCCAGTTTCAGGGTGTCTTGAGCCAGAACCGGTCTCGCCGCCAGAAAAGGCAATACCATAAATGTGACCAACATCATTTTTCTACTCATCAATAATCGTTTCATTTAGGATAGATTTTGTCTGTGATTAAACTCATTAAGTGTTCGCTATAAATCATAGGATTGTTTGAGATCGAATCGGTCTAGGATCGCTCTTCCCTTCTCGGTACTGATCCCTTTCAGGAATGTGAGGAGGATCGTGTTGTATACCTCGGTGATGGAATGCTTGCAGAAGACATTGGAAGGCCGCAACATCTTCGTCTGCTCTTTCACCAGTAAGGCCATGATCTCGAAGTTGATCCCCTTTTGGAACACGCCCTCTTTAACGCCTCGTGTGAACAAGTCCATACACCTCTTACCCATTCTCGCTTTATTCATCTCTATTTTTTGTTGGGCTTTCGGATATTTCTTCAAGTCCTCGTAAAACTTCTCGTTGAACCATCTCGGGTTTTTCATCATCTCCTCATAGAAGAGCAGGATTACTTCCAAGGCATTGAAAGGTTCTTTTTCCAATCCTGTCAGATATTGTCCGAGCGATTCGGTATTGTGATCGATCCCCTCGATCAGCAAGGTTTCCTTGTCCTCGAACGACTCGTAAAGTGTACGCTTGGAGATGCCAGCCGCTTTCGCTACATCATCCATACTCACACTCTTGATGCCATATTGAGAAAAAAGATCGAACGCCGTATTAATAATCTGTTCTTTTATCATATTCTTTTTTGTTACGTCAAAAGTAGCCGGGGCAATCCCTGTATACAAGTAAAAAGCGCTGACTCGTCCGTTGGAATCGACCAATGACCGGATATTCCCGTCGAATCTATTCGCAAAGGTCTGATATATTTAGAAAACCAGAAAGGTTTATACTGTTACGGTATTGGTATGGAATGAAACAGGATATTGTCAAAAATTCTTGTTATTCGTTCAATTTTGGATGAAAATTGGTTAAAAACGAAATAGTGGGTGGTCTTTGGCTTTTTATTTCTATCTTTGTCCGAGGTGATAATAAAAATCTACAGATAGATATGAAAAATTTACCTTTAATTGAAGTCACTGAGTTAATCAAGGGAATTGAGTCCAGCGACAACTTTCAAGATGATTTATCGATAGCGGATCTGAACGGAGATTTGATTAATTACGAGGAAAAAAGGCTGGAGCATTCCACCCCGATGCGTTTAAATGCCTTGTTGATGATCTTGGTACAGGAAGGTACTGCTGATATTTCGGTAGACTATATTCCATATAAGATAGAGAAGAATACGTTTATAACCTTGATGCCGACTCATATCATACAGGTATCGAAAGTGAGCAAAGATTTGAGAGGGCGTTTGTTGATCGTGTCCAGATCTTTTCTGGATGGATATACTACCCCGGCAGGGAAAAAGAACTCTATGGTGCATTATATGCAGATCCGTAAGAATCCATGTGCTGCGATGAGTGCCGAGGAGACTGAGCATATATCCGGCCAATTCTCCATCTTACGGGAAAAGATGAAGCTGCGTACCCATTTTTTCCAGAAGGAGGCTCTCCAAAACGCCTTAGTCGGTTTCTTTATCGAGTTGGCTAATATCTTTATGGGTAAGAAGGAGCTGATGACGGCACCTACACTCTCCCGGAAGGAGGAGCTTTTCGAGCAGTTCCTGCAATTGCTTTTCGAGCATTGCAAGGAGCAGCACGTCGTTACTTTCTATGCCGAGAAATTATTTATTACCCCACAGTATCTTTCGCTTATCTTGAAAGAGCTAACGGGTAAATCAGCGAATAAATGGATTGACGACGCCTTGATCGTCGAGGCCAAGATGCTGTTGAAGGCCCCGCAAGCCACGGTTCAGCAAGTAGCGGATATACTCCACTTCTCCGATCAATCCACTTTCGGTAAGTTTTTCAAGAAGCATATGGGTATATCACCCATGGAATACCGGAAATCATAATCCGGTATTTTCTATACGCTTGCGGAACTTATACCAGTTGATCAACTCACAAGCCCCGTAGAAAATGCTGGCTACACCGAAGATTACGAATGTATTTGCCGCCGCCCCGAACGGGTAGGCAAGAATCATTACTCCGGTTATCAAGATCAAAGCCGGCATCAGGTAGAACCCCAACGGTACATTGCTCCATTTCCTTGCGGATATCAATGAAACCAATTGCTGTACACCGGCAATTACCAATAAGGCTCCGAGTAAGTACATTAATATATTCACGAAGAACTCGGGCATGATCACCAACCACGCTCCGAACAGTACGCTTCCCGCTGCCTCGATAGGAAACATCGGTTTCTCCCCGTTCTCGTTCTTCGGTCGGGTGAAATAGCTGAGGATAGCGAATAATCCCGGTAAAATGAATAGTATACCGATCGTGATAACCAGATAGGTTATGGCTGCTTCCGGCCATAATACCAAAACAAACCCTAATACCATCGCGAATGCGCTACGTAAAACCGCGCCATTAATAGATCTCATATGTTTTTATTTTAGATTTCACTTATAATATGACAAAGGTATATATTCTTTCCGACTTTTTTTACCTTTGTGCGCCATAAAGCAGTATCAGGAAAAACATCGAAATATATCCCTCTTGAATGCATGCTTCGCGTAAAAAGACAAACTTGAAATCATCTAACGAATAATAATACTAAAACAAAAAATGAAGCGTATAGTTTTTTTGGATTACGTGCGTGTGTTTGCGTGCTTCCTTGTCATGGTTGTCCACGCCAGTGAAAACTTTTATGGAGCTGAGGGCTCCACGGATATGGTGGGACCGCAATCTTATCTGGCCAATGAGGCTGATCGGTTGTGGGTAGCCGTATACGATGGTTTCTCACGCATGGCGGTGCCATTGTTTATAATTGTCTCCGCCTTTCTTCTTGCGCCGATGAAGGCAGGGCTGACCTCTTGGCAATTCTACCGTCAGCGTTGTATTCGCATCTTACCGCCGTTTTTCATATTTATGATACTATACAGCACTTTACCCTTGCTGTGGGGGCAGATAGATGCCGAGACATCATTGAAAGATATATCGAGAATATTCTTGAACTTTCCTTCACAGGCCGGACATTTGTGGTTCATGTACCCTTTGATCAGCCTCTATTTATTTATACCCGTAATATCGCCATGGTTGAATAAAGCCACGGCGAAAGAAGAGCGTTTTTTCATCGGCTTGTTTCTGTTGTCGACCTGTATGCCCTATCTCAATCGTTGCTTCGGCGAGGTGTGGGGACAATGTTTTTGGAACGAATACCATATACTGTGGTACTTCTCCGGTTATTTAGGATACCTCGTACTGGCACATTATATACATGTCCATCTTACATGGAACCGTTCTAAACGTCTGGTTATCGGAATCGCCTCGATGGTCGTCGGTGCCTTGCTGACGATTTATTCCTTCTATGTCCAAGCGATACCCGGAGTAACTCTTGTCACACCTGAGATAGAGATCGGATGGGCTTTCTGTACGATTAACTGTGTGCTTCTTACGGCGGGTACGTTCCTCGCTTTTACTTGCATAGGCAATTCGAAATCTCCACGACTCATAACAGAGATGTCTAAACTCAGCTACGGTATGTACCTTATGCATATATTTTGGCTCGGATTGTGGGTAACGGTGTTTAAGCACGACTTAGCCTTGCCTACTGTCGCCGCCATACCATGTATTGCGGTAAGTACATTTATCTGCTGTTATGTGGCGACAAAGATTATCTCATTAATACCGGGCAGTAAATGGATTATAGGATGAATATAGGATAGCTCTGTCATTTGGCGCGGTTACTTTGTAAACAAGATGATAAGATTACCTGTTATTTGGAAAAAATCGTATATTTACGATATTCAAATAAATCCCGGGTAATAATGATGACGAGAACAGTTTTTATACTTTTGATATCGAGCCTTTGTACGCTAAGTTATTGTACGCCGAGGACCGAGCCTGCTCAAACCGAGGTCTTAACTCCTGTGGATTCTATATCGAAGGATTCCGCTGTGATCATGGAGACTTTGCCTCCCCATATCGAAATAGAGAAAGAGCTGCTTTACGATAAGCATACTTTAGAAGATACTTACCTCTATAAAGATACGACACGGGAGTTCCAGTGGGAGAAAATGAAAGAAAGATTATCCTTATTGGAGTCGATCCAAAAGGAGCCGTCTCAATGGGCGATCTTGCAGAACTATAAAAACAGGAATGGAGAGGCTCCTCTTGTAAAAGTCTTCAAGAGAGATGCCTATAAGAGGGTTTCCGATACGCTTGGTGTAGAACGCTATCAATCCGTCCCGCTTTATTTGCTGACTGATACCGTGATTCCCGAGATCTATGGACGTGACGGTAGCTTGGTTCGTATCAAGGCGATGGATGAGGATTCTAAATTCGCTCGTATACAAACCGTGTATGATGGGGAGGAGGAGTGGTATGCTCCGAAGAAATATATCAAGCAAATAGGGGATACGGTAGTCTTCGATAAGGCGATCTTCGTGGATCGTCATAACCAGAATATCGCGACCTTGGAGCACGTCGGCTCGAAATGGTTGGTTCGTAGCATGAACCCTGCGACTACCGGACAGCATCGTCCTCCTTATGCGCAGGAAACCCCGTTGGGAATGTATGTTCTCCAAGAAAAAAAGTCTCGCATGATCTATTTGGTAGACGGTTCCAAGGAGACTGGCGGATTCGCTCCTTATGCCAACCGTTTTACGAATGGGGCGTATATCCATGGCGTACCGGTCAACGCTCCTCGTAAATCGTTGATCGAATATAGTCCTTCGTTGGGAACGACACCCCGGTCTCATATGTGTGTGAGAAACGCGACTTCGCATGCGCAATTTGTTTATGATTGGGCGCCTGTTAATGAGACGATTGTTTTTGTATTAGAATAAAAATCATAACTTTGCGGCGTTATTGTTTTTTAGTATGCGAAGGATTTTCTTGTATTTGTTTTTTATTGTCTTGTCTGTAGGTTCAATTTCAACCGGTGGCGTTTTGCGTGCCCTATCTCCGGAAACGGGATCAACGTCTGTGGCGGTTATGGGGCGCCAATTATATGAGGAGATGCGATTGGATCAATGGGTTTGTTTCGATGCGTTTATGCAGGGGCTTAGAGGTTCCGAGAAGATTGATCGGAAAAATAAGGATATCCTTACATTGATCGATTTCTCTAAACCTTCTACGGCGGAGCGTATGGTTGTATTGGATATACGGCAAAAGAGAATACTTTACACCTCTTTGGTTTCTCACGGTAAGAATAGCGGAGGGAATTATGCGACCTCTTTCTCGAACGAGAACGGTTCCCATAAAAGCTCTTTAGGATTTTATCTGACGGAAAATACGTACCAAGGCCGGAATGGCTATTCGCTTATCCTAAATGGATTGGAAAAAGGAATAAATGATTTGGCTAAGCAAAGGGCGATTGTAATTCATGGCGCCTCTTATTCCGATCCTTCTGTGGCAGCTTCCTCGGGTCGGTTAGGACGTAGCTTTGGTTGCCCTGCGTTGCCTGTATCTGTCAGTAAGCCAATTATTAATACGATAAAGAATGGAACCCTTTTATTTATTTACGCCAACGATAAGAACTATCTGACGCAAAGTTCCATTCTATCCACTCAACAAGAAAATGATATTTTTCATGAAAAAAGTTACCGAAAAGTTTTGTAGTTTAAAATAAAGGCGTACCTTTGCACCGCAATCAGAGATAAACACTATGAATTGCAAAACGGGGTGTAGCGCAGTCCGGTTAGCGCACCTGCTTTGGGAGCAGGGGGTCCCAAGTTCGAATCTTGGTACCCCGACATAAATAAGAGGCTGTAATTAGCTGATCAAAGTCATAACGAGTTGATATATATATTGTATCAACTCGTTATGACTTTTGAATCTTTCTCATATACTCTTATCGGGCAAGACGTGAAGCTCCGGAAGAAGTCTTCTGATCTCTTTTTCTTGCCTTTATTCTTGAGAGCGAGTAATATATCCCTAAAAATATATGCCATCTTGGGGGCTTTAAGGACATCTAATTTTTATTTCAAGGCTTCAAGTACCTGAGACATCATTGTCCAGATACTATTTTCATCTCGGGCCGTATAGATATTTCCATCGGCTTCTGACTTGTTGTCCGTAGCCTTTCCTTTTTGTATAGCCGACTTAGCAAGCGGATGGACAGCAATAGTCTTTCCGTCGATAACACCTGCCATATCAAACAACATCGCTCCGGCACAATGTCCGATCATAATTTTTCCCTTTTGTCCGAATGCCGCAATAACAGCCATCAAATCCTGATTATACAGTTCGTTAGCATGTTGGGCAAACTGTGGTATAGCATCTCCGCATGAGAATACCATCGCATCAAATTCATCTTCATGTCCTTTCAGATTTGCAATAACATCATCTGCAATTAAAGCAATGCCGGAATTCGTACGAATCTCCTTCGTGTTGCTTACGGCAAATACTTTATAAGAAATACCATTTTCAAAAAATGTTTCCAGATACTGGAACAAACCACATCCGTTTACCGGATTTACAGCCAAAACTGCTACTTTCTTTGCCATGATACTAATAATTTTAGTGATACAATAGTTCTTTTTCGTAAGTTTATTACCTTTGTGTAGCAAAGATAATCAGTATGATTCGGTAAAACAAGAACGCACCTATGAATAAGCTACTTACATGGGTGTAACTATTGTTGATACACAAGACACTGCTAAAATAAAAAAAATGAAAAATTTTCATCCTACAGGAAATATTCAAAAAACAATTTCCGACATCTCCCAACGTATGCTGACCGTCACGCTCCGCACACTGGAAGCCGACGGACTTGTTTCAAGAACAGTCTATGCAGAAGTTCCGCCCCGCGTCGAATACCAACTTACGGAAACCGGAAAAACACTCATACCTCATATCGAGAGCCTTGTCGGTTGGGCATTGGAGCATATGACAGGTATTTTCGACAGCCGGGAAAAGGCCGGACAACCATGCGGATAGTCAAAATCTTTTACACAGAAGTATTTTACGATATATTTTTATCTCTATCTTTGCGACATAAATTAAAAAATAATCATCTTGGCAAGAAATAAGAAGCAGTTGCCTTTATTAGAAAAGGTAACAATAACAGATGTAGCCGCAGAAGGAAAGGCTATCGCACGCGTAAATGACATGGTCGTATTCGTACCTTTTGTTGCTCCCGGAGATGTCATAGACATACAATTGACACGCAAGAAACATAGTTATGCGGAAGGGAAAGCTGTACTTTTCCATGAATATTCGCCCCAGCGTGCAGAGCCGTTCTGTGAACATTTCGGCGTATGCGGTGGCTGTAAATGGCAACATCTGCCCTATGAGGAACAGATTCGCTACAAACACAAGCAGGTGATCGACAACCTGACCCGGATCGGTAAGATCGAAATGGAAGAAATACTCCCGATCAAGGGTTCCAAACATACGACTTTCTATCGTAACAAACTTGAATTTACATTCTCCAACAACTGTCTCTTATACACATCTGACGCTGCCGACGACTAGTCGAGTGTAGAT
>ENA-UAKW01000421-UAKW01000421.1-human-gut-metagenome-genome-assembly--contig:-NODE-421-length-22118-cov-5.654943_pt1 | contig 22118 bp, 9 predicted proteins | sample MGYA00243691_ERZ654450 | MGnify/ENA primary metagenome ERZ654450 (study PRJEB26926, sample SAMN06164673) | human gut metagenome | biome: ENVO:00009003; feature: ENVO:2100002; material: ENVO:00002003... | reverse complement strand
GTCGTCGGCAGCGTCAGATGTGTATAAGAGACAGTTTAGGTGCAGGTGCATCCGCTTTAGTGTTGATTGACGGTGTGGAAGGCGACCTGAATATACTTGATCCTGCCGATATTGAAAGCTTCACCATCCTGAAAGATGCTTCCTCTACAGCTGTATATGGTGTACGCGGTGCCAACGGTGTGGTACTCGTTACAACAAAGCGCGGTAAATCGGGTAAACTGAATATCAGTGTGAAAAGTAATGTCGGGCTTTCCTATTCTGCACGCAATCCCGAATATGTGGACGGATATACGTACGCACAACTAGCCAACGAAGCCTCCGTCGTACGAGGTGGCCGTCCCGTATACAGTAATGCCGAGTTAAATCTGATAGAAACAGGACTGGACCCGGATTTATATCCCAATGTAAACTGGCGTGATGTTATGCTGAAAGATTATGTATGGAACAATCAGCATCACATTAGTATCAATGGTGGTGGAACGAATGCACGTTACTACATGAGTGTGGGTCTTCAACATAAGGATGCCATCTATAAGCAAGATAAAGGAATTAAAAACTATGATAACAGTGTAGGTTATAATAAATACAATTTTCGCGCAAATATCGATGCTAACCTAACCAAAAGTACTATTATTGAGCTGGGCTTATCAACAGAGATTGTAACCAATTCTTTCCCCGGATATGCCAATGATACGAAAGCCTTGTGGCAAACACAAGCCAACCTGACCCCTGTGACCGTTCCGGTACTTTATTCGGATGGTTCGCTTCCAGCCTACGGTGCCAGTGCTGACCAACAGAACCCATATATCTTACTAAACTATACAGGTTATAAGAAGAAAAATGAAACGACAAGTAGTATCCGCCTACGCCTTGAACAAGATTTTGACCAATGGATAAAAGGTCTGAAGGCAGAAGCCACCATGTCAATCAATAATTACTCAGCCTTAACACAGTCTCAAACAAAAACTCCGGCGCTCTACTATGCACAAGGAAGAAACAAAGACGGCTCCTTAAATCTGATAGAAAAAGTAGCCAAAACAGATGATAAATACGAGTCTACCAATCTGTCTACACGGAAAATCTATTTTGACGCCCGTGTTAACTATAACCGCCTGTTCAATAATGATCATCGCGTAACCGGATTAGCCGATTTTTATATGGAAGACTTCATAACCGGTGAAGCGCAAACACTTATCGCATCTATCCCAAAACGGTATACAGGTTTGGCTGGGCGTGCAACCTACTCTTACAAGGATACCTATTTCCTGGAAGGTAACATCGGCTATACCGGTTCAGAAGCATTTGAGAAAGGACAGAAGTTCGGCGTATTTCCAGCCATCTCAGCAGGTTGGGTACCTACACAATATGAATGGGTGCAGAAGAACTTGTCTTTTATCAATTTCTTCAAGATCAGAGCTTCGTATGGTATCGTAGGTAACGACCGACTTGGTAACGACACACGTTTTCCGTTCCTTTCTACCATGACCGAAGGTAGTGGAGCCGGTATCTGGGGAAGTGGCAAGAATATAGCAGAAAGCCAGGAGGCGTCCCAAAACTTACGCTGGGAAAAAGCAAAGAAGTTCGATATAGGTATTGACGGACAACTATTTAATAGTAGTGTGGAGTTTACAGTCGACTTTTTCAGTGAACGCCGTACGGGAATTTTCCAGCAACGTGCAAGTATTCCCGATGAAATGGGATTGGCTACGCTGCCTTGGGCAAACGTAGGCGAAATGAAAAGTTGGGGAGCGGATGGTAACATCTCATACACTTACCGGTTCAAAAATGATATGAGCCTGACAGGACGCGCCAACTTCACTTACTCTAACAATAAACTGCTTGAATACGAACAAAGCGGAATTAAATATCCCTACCAAGCATGGAAAGGAACACCTTGGGGAACTCAACGCGGATTAGTTGCCTTAGGACTATTCAAAGACCAGGCAGATATTGATTCAAGCCCCAAACAAACCTTCGTAACCAGTGTAATGCCAGGTGATATCAAATACAAAGATATCAATGGCGATGGTAAAATTGACAGTTACGATGAAGTACCTATCTGCTACTCCAATGTTCCACGTCTGCAATACGGTTTCGGTCTGGAATTCCATTGGAAAAGACTGACTGTAAGTGCCCTGCTTGAAGGAGTAGGCCAAGTGAACTTTCTGTATGGAGGCAGTGGTTTTCACCCTTTCAACGGTGGGCAAACAGGAAACGTACTCAGCATTGTAGCAGACGCCAGCAATCGCTGGACACCGGCTTCTTATTCCGGAACCAAAGACACGGAGAATCCGAATGCCCGTTTTCCGCGTCTCACCTACGGAGAAAACAAAAACAATAATCAGGCATCCACATTCTGGATTGCAGACGGATCTTATGTACGCTTGAAGAATGTACAGATTATGTATGACATCACTCTGCCATGCTTCAAAAAGATCGGCTTGCAAGGTTGCCAGATCAGCTTGATCGGTGATAATCTTCACTGCTGGGACAAAATCAAACTATGGGATCCGGCACAAGCATCCGACAACGGTGCGGTATACCCGCTGCAACGTGTATTTACCATACAGGCAAATCTTCAGTTCTAAACCTAAAAAACGATATGATTATGAATACCAAATATACATTTAAAGCTCTTCTTTGCGGCATATCCATCTGGGCAGGGATGAGTCTCGGATTAACCTCATGCGAGTCTTATCTGGATGTGGATTCTTACTTCTACGACCAGACAAATATTGATTCAATCTTTCAAAGTAAAGTTCGCGTCAATGAATACATTAATGGCATTGCCACCATACTACCGGATGAAAGTAAACTGTTCACCTCCTCTTATTTCCCGTTCGGCATGGGTTCCGACGAATGCTTCGCATCGTGGGCGGACGATTATGGGAAAAATGAGAAAGACCCTTACAGACATGCCGCAATGGCTCTGTTGCTGGGAGATGAAACTCCCCAAAGCGCGAACTATAATAACTGGGGAAGCTTTTATAAAGGTATCCGCAAAGCCAACATCGTGTTGACCCGCATCAGCGAATGTAAAGATTTGTCAGATATGGAACGCCGTGACTATACAGGACGCACTTACTTCTTGCGCGGATATTTCTATTTCAGTTTGCTGCGCCAATACGGACCGGTGCCTATCGTTCCCGACAAGCCTTTCGATGCCGATACCCCATCCGACGAAGCCTCTATCGAACGAAGCACATACGATGAGTGCATAGACTACATCTGTAGTGATATGGAAAAGGCGGCGGAATTCCTCCCGGATTCCCGTACACAACAATTCCAGTATATTGCAAGCAAAGGTGCAGCATTAGCGGTAATCTCTCGCTTACGCCTTTATGCGGCAAGCCCATGGTATAACGGAAATACCCGCTATGCGGACTGGAAAACAGCCGATGGGCGGAATTTCATTTCTCAAAACAACGATAACTCTAAATGGGGTGTAGCCGCTGTAGCTGCCAAACGAATCATTGATATGGGAAAATACGCACTCTTTACAACTGCCCGTACAGAAAGAACACAGGAACTCCCGTCCAATATTTCACAGGCCAGTTTCCCTGACGGGGCCGGTAATATCGATCCTTACGCATCTTACAAGAGCCTGTTCGATGGTTCTGTGAATGCAGAGTTAGTTCCGGAATATATTTATTATTGCAATGCCATAGTGAAAGAGAACTCTCCTCAATGGCTGGCGACCCCTACCGCTCTGGGAGGTGCCAACGGTATAAACCTCTGTATGGATTTGATTGATTCCTATAAAATGATAGATGGATATGACATCCACCATTCCAGCGCAAACTATCCTTACCCTGATGCCTCTCATGCAGGTGATCCGATAGATATTGCTTACAGGGTATCTGACGGCTATACCGTGAATGGCAATGTAGCCAAAGTAGATGCTTACCGTGAACCTCGCTTTTACGCAACCATAGGATATAATCATTGTATCTGGCCTGGAACTTCTTATGTAGGCAATGACCCGGTGACCAATGTAGAAGTGACTTATTACTCTGATGGTAATGCAGGCCCGCTTCCCGAATACCCGGACAATTACAACCGTACAGGCTATACTCTCCGTAAATACATCAATCAGGAAGATAACATGAAAGGTTCCTGCCGTGCCAAAACATTTGCCGTATTCCGCTATGCGGAAATCCTCCTCAATTATGTAGAGGCATTAAATGAATTGGAAGGAAGTTATACGGATGAAGCCACAGGTATCACCGTGACCCGTAATACAGAAGAAATAAAGAAGTATTTCAATATGATACGTTATCGTGCCGGTATGCCGGGCATTACCGATGCCGAACTGAACAGTAGAGACGATATGCGTGAAGCTATTAAGCAGGAACGTAAAGTGGAGTTTGCCCTCGAAGGGCTTCGCTACCATGATTTACGCCGTTGGGGCGATGCGGACGCAGCTTATAATACAAAGATTATCGGCTGGAACACCAAAGCCAGAGTAAATAACCGTACCGGATTCTACACCCGTACAATATGGGATTCAGAGAGAATACAGAAGCGTGTATTTACACAGAAGATGTACTTCTTCCCCATCCCACAGACAACGTTGGATCATAATGCAAAACTGGTTCAGAATCCAGGCTGGTAATTAACTTTAATATTAAGACAATTATGAAAAAGCATATTTTATTTTCATTAGCAATAGGTTCGCTCTTTGTACTCACCGGATGTGAGAACACCAATGTTTGGGAAGAGGAACAGTATATAAAACAAGCCTATCTGGTAGGTATCGGAGAAGAAGGAGCATTAGTGACCCGCAACGTCAACTATGCGGACGAAAGTGCAGAAACTTTCGTATCGGTAGGCACCAGCGGCTCATTGAATCCGGATGGGGACATTCACTGTACATTAATTGAAGATCCCTCAGGCATCACTTCTTACAATCAAAAATATAAATCGAGTACGGAAATCCAATATCAGGCACTTCCTGCGGCCAATTACAACATATCTTCAATGAATGCAGTGATCCGTGCCGGAGAATCTTATGCCCGCATCCCTGTCGCCATCCACCCGGAAGGATTACATTGTGATTCCTTATACGCCCTTCCGCTGAAAATGGAATCTTGCAAAGAGTACCCTGTTGCACAAGCTGAAACAGTGGTTCTGTTCGCTATAAAGACCTACAACAACTACTCGGGATACTACAATTACATCGGTACCAACAACGGAGCTTCCTTTAGTTTGATTCGTAATGCCGTTGCCGTAAACAAGAACACAATTCGTATTTATTATACAGGCACTGAGGAACTGGCAAGAGCGAAAGATACCGGACTCACCATTACAGTGAACGAAGATAACACACTCAGCCTTGCCGGATGGAAGAACCTGAATGTTACAGAGGGAAGCGGAAGCTACGATCCTCAAAACAAAACATTCAGCTTTACATGCAAGGTGAATGGGAATGAAGTGGAAGCCTATTTAATATCGGCAACGGCAAGCGAAGAATAATCGTAACCGGAAAGGATATATTAAAAACCACCACAGATTATACAGATAAAAACAGATACTTGCTTCTTCAATATAAACAATCTGTGAGTATCAGTGTAATCCGTGGTGAATTATTAATTACATAAATGAACTATTATCATGAGAGAAAAAAACATCAAAAGAGTGTTCTTGTGTTGTCTCACCGCTTTGGCTATTAATACCTATGCCCAGAATTTCAACTGGGTCAGCAGTACAGAAGGCAACACTTGGAAACAATCAAAAGTGAAATTACAATCGAGCGCCGGCCAAACCCCGCTTTTAGATATCAGCGGAACGGAAGAAGGCACCACATTCAAAGCATGGGGAACCACCTTCAACGAACTGTGCTGGGATGCCTTGAACATGCTCACCCGTGATGAACAGGACGACCTGTTGAAGAAAATGTTTTCCCCTGAAGGAGAACTTCGTTTCAACAGAGGCCGTATTTCGATGAATGCCAATGACTATGCCCGCGACTGGTATAGCTGCGACGAAGTATCAGGCGACTTCCAACTGAAGTATTTCAATATCAACCGTGATAAACTGGCTATTATCCCCTTTGTCCGTGCAGCGCAAAAGTATAATCCGGATATGACTTTCTGGATGTCTCCCTGGTCACCTCCCAGCTGGATGAAAATTAACAATGACTATCCGGTTCGCAGTGACAGGACTAATAAGATGTCGCCTCTGTCTGATGTAGTACTCTATGAGGATAATACGGAGACACGCGATAACGTCTTCCCCCGACAACTCGCAGTGAATGACTACATGATTCAGGACCCACGCTATCTGCAAACTTATGCCAACTTCTTCTGTAAGTTCATTGATGCTTATAAAGAACAAGGAATTCCCATCGATATGATCATGTATCAGAATGAAGCATACAGTTATACCCCGTATCCCGGTTGTGCCTGGACAGCTGAGGGTACCGTACGTTTCAACGTAGAGTATCTGGCGCCCACATTAAAGAAACATCATCCGGAAGTAGCTCTCTACCTTGGTACTTTCAATACCAACCGCTATGACTATGTTGATAAAATACTTTCCGATCCACGCATGCCGCAAAGCGTTCAGGGAGTTGGCTTTCAGTGGGAAGGAGGACAGATACTGCCTAAAATACGTGCCAAATACCCCCAGTACAAGTATATGCAGACGGAAAGCGAATGCGGTGGGGGCACCTTCGACTGGAGAGCGGGCGAACACACCTTTCATCTGATTAACCACTACCTGGGTAATGGCTGCGAAGAGTACACCTTCTGGAACAATACCCTCTGCGATAACGGTGAAAGTCCCTGGGGTTGGAAACAGAATGCTTTGATACATATTGATTCAAAATCCCGTACGGCAACTCTTACACCGGAGTATTATGCAGTAAGACATTATAGCCAGTTCGTAACACCCGGTTCACGCGTTATAGCCTACAAGCCTTCAACAGAAGGAAGAACACCGGTCTTGGTAGTGGAAACTCCAGAAAAGAAAAAGGTTGTGATAGCCGGAAACTTTAATGATGAGGCTAAAAAAGTAACTGTGAAGTTGCGGGACCGTTACCTGAACATTGAACTTCAACCGCACTCTTTCAATACATTCGAAGAGAAATAAATTTCTTCAATGAAATGATAAGCAAGTGAGCATAATTAGTTTATGCTTTGGGAGTATCTGTCATGCTAAGCGTAGTCGAAGTATCTCCTCTCTTGAAATGATGAAGAGAATGAGCTCCTTCGATAAGCTCAGGATGACAGATAGTATCAGATAATTAAGCACGAATATTTAATGATAACTACAAGCATTATTGATCAGCCATCATTTCTTACCTGTGAGACTTTTGTTTCTTATCTGTGAAACTTTCGTTTCTTGCCTGTGAAACTTTTGTTCCATAGGCAAGGCACTTTTGTTTCAATAGGAAGAAACAAAATAGAACAAATAGAGGTGCGACAAAGCACTATTGTTTCAAATACTCTGAGGGCAATACCCCAAACTCTTCCTTAAAGCATTGCCGGAAATAAACCACGCTGTTTATACCTACCCTGAAAGCAACTTCGGAGATATTATACCTGCCTTCCAGAAGCAACCGTTCAGCATGCTGCATTTTTATCTTACGAACATATTCATTGGTAGACAAGCCTGTCAAAGCTTTCATCTTGCGATACAGCGTAGACTTACTCATACACATATTATCAGCCAGATAACCTATGTCAATCTTCTCGGATGACAACCGGGCTTCTATCAGCTGATTTATCTTCTCGATAAACTCATTATCCAGTTTATTCAAAGACTCTGCCAATAAAGCACGTTTCTCATCCATATTATGATGTGGAGTACTGGTATTAAAACGCTCTGTCAGCCGCTTGCGGGATTCAAGCAAATTGTTGATACGACTATGCAGGAGAGTAGCACTGAAAGGTTTCGTCAGATAAGAATCGGCTCCCACCTGATATCCCTCTTCTTTATCCTGCAACGAATCTTTAGCAGTCAACAGAATAATGGGAATGTGACTGGTGCGCACATCTTCTTTCAATATTTTACACATCATAATTCCATTCATCACAGGCATCATGATATCACTCACAATGATATCAGGAATACTATTTAATGCCTGCTCCATCCCCTGTTCGCCATTCGCCGCTGTTTTCACTTCAAAATCATCAGAGAAGGATTCAGCAATATAATTGCAGATGTCCTGATTATCTTCCACTATCAACATAATACGCTTTCCACCGGAAGCTGACTCAGGAATCTCTTCTTTTTCTTCCTTTTCATCTACGGTTCTTTCCGGTGAATCGGCATGTAATACATGAGGATAAGTATTATCAGTCAATAGACTGAAATAGAAGGTACTACCTGTGCCTAAGGTACTCTCCACCTTTATTTCCCCCTCATGCAACGTCACCAGATTTTTCACCAGTGCCAGGCCGATGCCGGTACCCGAAGCCTGATGATCGCCTCCTTCCTGATAATAACGATTAAAGATATGGGGTAATGCCTCAGGAGTAATGCCAAAACCTGTATCACTTACTTTTATTTCAGTATAACTGATATTATTCCGTACCACATTGTGCAATCCCAGGGTGATAGAACCCTTCTCGGTATATTTAATAGCATTAGAGATCAGATTATCCAGGATAATAGTCACTATCTCTTTATCAAAGTATAGAGGCATATCCTCTTTTTCCAGTTCGATGCGAAACTCAATATCCGGCTTACGATTCAGTTCTTTATATTTAAGTCCTATTTCGTATACCAGATTGGCAATATTGTCATGAGCCACACAAAGCTTCTTATTCTGTGTTTCCGTCTTTCTGAATTCCAGTATCTGGTTGATCAAATTCAATAATCGTATGGCACTTTGATGGATGACTGATATCTTCTGGGCATCCTTGTTAGAAAGCGAATTACTCTTCTGCATATCTTCCAGTGGGCCCAGTATCAATGTCAGCGGTGTACGAAGTTCATGCGTGATGTTGGTATAAAAACGCAGACGCTCCTGATTCAGTTCCTGCTCTTGCACATGATTCTTTCTTTCCAGATCGTACAGAACTTCCATATCAAGCTTCTTCTTGTAAGCATAAAGAATGAAGAACAGGATGGCTCCACTCAACAATACATAGCTGCATTTCGCCCACCAGGTAAGCCACAAAGGCGGAACAATATGGATATCCAAAGTTGTAACCTCATCCGACCATTCCTGGTTCTTGATACGGGTTTTTACCATGAAATGATAATCACCGGGAGGCACATTACGGAAGGTAACGCTATTGGGATCCGTCACCGTATACCATGCATCTTCCAGCCCTTCCAGCATATAGGCATACTCCACCTGGTTGACCAATGCATAGTTCTGTATATTAAAAGTAATATTAAAGCTATTCTGCATATACTTCAGCCTTACTTTCGACTGGCCGTCAATACTGACCACTTCTTCATTGTCTCCCATATTACCCAAAGGAGCAAATATCTTCATTTCCGTGATAACAGCCGCAGGAGACTCACGCTTTGTCAGAACAAAATCCGGATTGAAGTGGCAAAGTCCATTGATGGAACCGAAATAAATCTCTCCATTCTGATCCTTAGCTACACTGCCACTCATAAAATTTCCCATCGGCACATTATCCCAATGGTCATAGTTATAGAAAACATCCTTATCCCGCAACAGACAACTGATTCCCTTATTGGTGCTCACCCAGATATTATGATTCGCATCTTCCGTTATAGCACGTATATGTGTATTGGTTAAGCCTTCTTCACGGCGGTAAACCTTATATTCCCAATCGGATGGCGAAGAGAAACACACCAAACCTTCTCCTGTCCCCACCCATACATTCTTCCTGCTGTCTTCATAAATTGCATTGATGGTATTGGAAGGGAACAGGTTCTCCATATTAAAGAGCTTGATATCCTGCAACTCATCATCTCCTATCCCCAGGCCACTCCCAAAAGAACCGATCCACAGACGTCCCTGAGAGTCCTTCATAACGCACCGCACCAGATTGTTCTCAAACTCATAATGTCCCACGATCTTCTTATCAGCCAGACTAACTTTGTAGATACCACGACTGGTGCCAATCCACAGAATATGCCGATTGTCTTCATAGAACGAACGGATATCCTCGTGCTCTAATTCTTTAAGGAAGTTCCGGTGGAATATCTTTCTCTTCGAATCGTAATAATTCACTCCACCCATAAATAAGCCGAACCACAGATTATCTTCCGAGTCGCGCAGTGAGGCCAGCACAGAGTTTCCACTCATATCTTCAATCTCTTCCTGATAAACGGATACCCGTTTACCTTGATCAAAGACATTGATTCCTCCCCCATCTGTTCCAATCCACAATTTACCTTGGCTATCCACACAAACGCTGCTTGCCGTTTTATTATTCAGGCGACTCATTGAATTCTGATTGGGAGAATAGTAATAACCGCCAAACAAAGGTGGCTCATAGCTTAAGAAATTTATGCCACCACCCCATACACCCGTCCAGATATTCTTGAATGAATCCTGAAAAATGCACCTCGTACTTGAATTAGAGAGACTGTATCCGTCATCTCCTTCCCTGATATAATGAAATTGAGTCTGTTCGGGTAGCAGGAACAAACGCTGCGATAAATCCATTATGGCTATTCCGCCAAATTCCATAGCTATCCACAACTTATTCCCATCAAGCTGCTTAATGTCGTAGATATAGTGCGAAAGATTCCCGTCTGAATTAAACTGGATGAAATTCTCTGATTCGGGATTAAACAATGCCAGACCTTTGTTTGTCCCTACCCAGATATTATTATTCAGATCCTTATATACGCATCTCACTTCATTACCCGGCAAGCTGTACGGATCACCCGGATCATGCACGAAGTTCTTCGCCCTTTTATCTTTAATGGAAAGAATACTAAAACCATTATGGACATGACCTACATATAACTTACCATTCCCCCCATCAGCAACAGTCCAGATGTTATCACTGACAAGCCCCGGTATATTTGCCGTATTATAATGAGAAAAGTGACCGGTTTCTTTATCGAAATATTCAATTCCTTTCCAATAAGTTGTCACCCACAGATTTCCATCAGCAGCGGCAATAACATTGGTTACGTCATCTGTAATGATACTTTCAGGCACAGCCTCATTATGCCGGTAGAATGTAAAGGTGTCCTTTACATAATTATAAGCATTCAACCCCGCCCTCTGTGTGCCAATCCATAAGATGGAATCCTTCGGATCATCCAGCAGACAGTTCAGTTCATTCCCCGTAATGCCATAGCCATTCTTTGTTTCATTCTTATAGTAAGTAATGAAGCGCGTTCCATCGAACTTATTCAAGCCCTCTTCAGTCGCAAACCATAAAAAGCCCTCTTTGTCCTGGGCTATACTAACCACATAGTTATTGGATAATCCCTTCTCAATTCCCAATTGCCTGACAGCATAAGGTTGTGCCGACAGAAGTACAGGTAACAACAGTAAGTAAAGTAATAATCTGCTTTTCATGACATCAATTTTCTATTGCAATCCAAAAGTATAAATAAATTCTTTATTTCAGATACACAAATCGTTCATTGCAAGATTTACATCCCCTCACTGCAAGATTTATGCAGTTCAAGAAAACTAAGATAGCTTACATTTGCATTATCTAAAAGTGATATTTTAGTAAAGAATGTATCTAATTGTTTAACTTTAAAAGTAATATGTATGAAGAAGAAGCATTTATTCAATGCCGCCCTACTCTGGGCATTCTTATCACTGACTTTATGGACTACAGGATGTAGCGACGACGATGGCTATCCTGATGTGGACGGACAGGCACCTTCCATAGAAATGACACTTGAACACATTCAGACTGCAAATGGTCGCACATTTACACTGGAAGGAACGATTAAAGATGCTGATGGTATTTCAACCATTCAACTGCAATGTGCCGACCTGAACCTCAACAAAACAATCGATTTGATCGAGATTTATGAGAAACCTCTCGAAACTTACGAATTGAGCTACGACTTCAAAATTCAACCGGATGAAATCGGTGAACAGTTCACCGTAAAAGTTACCGTAACCGACGTAGGCGGACGTACTGTTTCACAAGATGTACTTGTAACGTTGGACGGAGACTTTGAAGATCCAGTATTCGTTATTGCACCCGAAAAGGGTGGTATGGTCACCGTATTGCTGAGAGAAGGTGAAATCCCTACACTCAACATGAATATCTCGATAACTGACGACCGCGGACTGGATTATCTATTGGTAAATATCGAAGGCATCGAAGGATATGAAAACCTGAAAATAGATGCTGATGGTGAAAAAGCTTTTGAGCACTCATTCAACATCACAATGCCTAATGAAAAGAAGGACTATCCGATGACACTTACTGCTGTCGACAAGACAGGAAAAAGCACAATGATAGAATGTACCGTATCTGTAACCGATGTGCAGGATTTCGAAAAGATGTATCTGGCAGACGTAGCTACCGAAGCAGAACTAAACAGCGATGTATTCGGCGTACCGATGCGCATAGATCATGTGGGCGAATTCCAATATCAAGCTCTCTATTATTGCCAGAAAGCTAATACGGAAATCTTCTTCTTACCGCAAAAGACAAGTTTTTCTCCTGTTTGTTATGGTATTGATCCAACAGATGAAGCCATGCTGACCGATGATCCGGCACTGGCTAAACCAATTGTACTGACAGAAGCTAATGTATACTATAAAATCAATATCAATATCTTGCTGAAGACGTATGAAATGGAAACTTATTCACTTGCAGAAGCTGTAGACCCATGGCCTGCAAGCATGAAATACGGCTTACCTACCATGGATAAATGGAACAACAACAGCGGTGAGATGATGGACTTTACGTTCGGTCTGACATCTGACAATCCTACCGGAGTAGTCTCTTTCAAACAAGATGCCACTAACCCGCACTTGTTCTACAATGAGCCTATGTCACTGACAGCAGGAGAGTCAATGAACTTCATTATTCACAACTATCACACAGACCAATGGTGGAACTTTGTTCGCTGGTGCAGCGATACTGAAGAAGAGCCTGAAATATTCGGCTATTACACCGGAAGTGCATTTAAAAATTCCAATTACACCGGTCCCACTACAACACAAGATGTATGGTCTAAACCCAAAGTGACTGTAACCGGCACCTATCAATTCTAGTTTGATTCCCACCTGGGTAGAGCGAAATTAGTACGAGTAAATTAACCTAATAATAGTCTGACAAATGAGAAAGCAACTATTAATTGCATGTCTTTTGTTACTGTCAATATGCAGCTATGCACAACAGATAACAGTAAAAGGTATAGTGACTTCAGCTACCGATAAGGAACCCTTAATCGGAGCTACAATTCAAGTGAAAGGCAGTGGAACAGGTACCATCACAGGCATCGATGGTGATTATACACTGATGAATGTTCCTGCAAACGCTATACTTGTGTATTCTACCATCGGTTACCAGACACAAGAAATCAAAGTAAACGGACAGACCACCATCAACGTTGTGTTGTCGGAATCTGCCGAACTACTGGACGAAGTGGTGGTTATCGGATATGGTGCCGTGAAAAAGAGCGACCTGACCAGTTCCATCGCTACAGTGAAAGGCGATGAAATCACCGAAACTGTAACCGGTAATGCTATGGACGCCTTGCAAGGTAAGATCAACGGTGTACAGGTAACCAGCGGTGGTGGTCCGGGTACACAACCTAAAGTATTGATCCGTGGTGTAACTACAGTTAACGGAACCGATCCGCTCTACGTGGTAGATGGTATGCCGGTAGGTACGAACATCAACTTCCTAAACAGTAATGATATCCAGTCCATGGAAGTTCTAAAGGATGCTTCTGCGGCTGCTATCTACGGTACGCGTGCCTCTAACGGTGTGATCCTGATTACTACCAAGAAAGGTATTGCCGGAAAAACAAATATCAGTTTCAGTGCATCGGCAGGTTTCCAAACGTTGGCTAAACCCAAGATGGCCAATGCTGCCGAATACAAAGAAGTGTTCAATACCCGCTATACAAATGATGGAGGTACCTCTATCTGGAATGACACCGGTGCCACTACCAATCCGAATGGTACTGACTGGTGGGATGAGGTAATCAATAAGACTGCTTTAGTACAGAATTACTCACTCAACATCTCCGGTGGTAATGACAAATTGGTTTATAATCTTAGCTTAGGTTATTTCCGTAATAATTCACAATACGACTACGGATACTGGGATAAAATCAATGCACGTCTCAATACGGAATATACCTTCAACAAATACGTAAAAATGGGTTTTGACATTGCACCGCGCGTAGAATCATGGGATGATACTCCCAACCTTTTCTCAGCTGCTATGTCCATGGATCCGACAACTCCTGTATTTAAACCACAAGATCAATGGGTGGACAATGAGTTTAACAACTATCAGCGTTCTTACAACAATCAGGAATGGAACCCAGCCGGTTCGTTGTCACGCCAGAATGGACATTCACGTGAAATGGGTGCCATTGTAAACACCTATTTACAAGTAAATCCGATTGAAAAGCTTACCTTACGTACACAATTCGGAGCTAATGCCCACTTCCGTCGCTCGGATGGATTCACACCCGAATTCTATATCGACGCTTTGGAACAATCTACATTGAGTAATGTTTCCCGTGAGATGCAAGAATGGCTTGACTGGAACTGGACCAATACTGCAACTTATTCTGACACTTTTGCTTCAAAGCATAACCTCAATATAATGGGTGGTTTCACAGCAGAACGTTTTGCATGGTTCCAGACCAAGGCTTCACGCGACGATGTGCCCAACAATATGGACATCATGCAGGAAGTAAATGCCGGTACACAGAATCAGAAAGGTGACGGTACTACCACCTACAACACGTTGATATCATACTTGGGACGTATCATGTATAACTATGATAACCGTTACTATGTGACAGCATCTATCCGTGCCGATGGTTCTTCCCGCTTCCCCAAAGGAAACAAATATGCTATCTTCCCCGCGGTATCTGCTTCATGGCGCATCATCAGCGAAAGCTTTATGCAAGACCAGAAGGTATTCAGCAATCTGAAACTACGTGGTGGTTGGGGTCGTGTAGGTAACCAGAACATCGACAACGATGCTACTCTTACCCTACTGGGACAAGCTGACTATGTATTTGGTTCAACTCCCGTCCGTGTACCCGGTACCATGATATCAGGTGTAGGAAACAATCAACTGCAATGGGAAACAGTGGAAGACTGGAACGTAGGTGTGGACATGTCATTCCTAAACTCCCGCCTAGGTGTAACTTTTGAATATTTCCAAAAGAAATCCAGCAACATGCTCTATCAGAAACAGAATATCTTCGCTATCGGTTATCCCGATTGGAACAGCACTGTATGGATGAACATCGGTAGTATGAAAGCCAGTGGTTGGGAATTAAGCCTGAACTGGCAGGATAAAGTATCTGATTTCTTTTACAATGTAGGTGTAAACCTCTCAGCTGTGAAAAACAGAGCTATCAAATTCTCTGGAGACGGACCTATTCAGACTGGTGGGTTCAATAGTGATCAGATCATCCGTAACGAAGACGGTGGTTTAATTTCACGGTTCTACGGATACGTGGCAGATGGTATCTTCCAAAACTGGAGCGAGGTATATGCTCATACCAACGAGCATGGAAAATTGATACAGGATAAAGCACAACCAGGTGATATCCGCTTCAAGGACTTGAATCATGACGGTGTACTGGACGAGAACGATAAAACATGGATCGGTAACCCTTATCCAGACCTTATGGTAGGTTTGAATCTGGGCTTCAATTACAAGAACTTCGACTTCACAGCCAACTTCTACGGAACACTCGGCAACGATATCTTTAATAAAACCAAAGGATTATATTCCGGGGTAAGCGGGCAGAACGTATGGGCAGGTACGCTGGAAAAAGCATGGCATGGCGAAGGTACCAGCAATGACATTCCACGCTTGTCATACAACGACCTGAACCAGAACTATACACGCGTATCCAGCTTCTTTGTAGAAGACGGTTCGTACATGCGATGCAAACTGCTTCAGGTAGGTTATACTCTTCCCAAGAAGCTGCTGCGCGGAACAGAGTTGCGTCTTTCATTCTCAGCACAGAATCCGTTCACTATCACCGGTTATTCAGGTATGGATCCCGAACGTCCGCAGATTGGTAATGATGGAAGTGTAATCGAAACAGGTATCGATGGCATTGCCTATCCCAACCCACGTACATTCTTGTTTGGTATTGACTTTAAATTTTAATCCTTGATAACAATGAAACAGATATTAGCAATATTGACATTGATTGCCTCGCTGACATTCACCTCTTGCGAGGACTTCCTGACCGAGGAAGTGCGTGGGCAACAAAATCTCGACACCTATTTCCAAAGTGTAGAGGAAGCCGAGTCATTCATCACCGGTTGCTACCAGGCCATCACTTTCGGTGGCTGGTGGAACATCAATACGGTATGGTTACTTTCCGAAATGTGCAGCGATGACGGTTGGATGGGAAATACAACCCAAAGCCAGAGTGATTATATCTCTTTAGCACATTATCAGGGTACAGGACAGAGCAACGGAGCCATCTCAAACTTCTGGCAATACCGTTATAAAGGCATCTTACGCTGCAACGTAGCCGTAGAACGCATCTCACAATCCGAATTCTCGGACGAAGACATGAAGAATCGTCTGATAGGCGAAGCCCGCTTCCTGCGTGGATATTTCTACTTCGAACTGGTAAGAAACTTCGGCGGTGTACCTCTCGTTACAAGCTTCCTGTTGCCCGAGGAGATACAAGGCATTACCCGCGCTTCTGCCGAAGATGTATATAAGTTCATCGAAGATGATCTAAAAGCTGCCGCCGACGCGTTGCCAAAACGTAGTGAATATGCTGCCACCGATATGGGGCGTGCTACCAGTGGTGCAGCCTTAGGCCTGCTAGGTAAAGTTTACCTTTATCAGGAAAAGTGGCAAGAAGCACATGATGTATTGGAAACCGTTATCGACAGCAAAGAGTACGAACTGCTTGATAACTTCGGTGACGTATGGAGTGTTGATCACAACAACAGTAAAGAGAGTCTGTTTGAAGTACAGTATATGTACGACGGTACTTATTCATTAGGTGGTTCACTGACAATAATCACCGGTGCACGTAATGGTCCCGGCGACGGATGGTCTTGGGGCCAGCCTACTGCCAACCTCGAACAGGCTTACATTGACGCAGGTGATACCGAACGCCTTCGCTGGACTATCATCAAAACCGGATGTACCGAGATTGCCGGTGAAGATAACTTCGATAAGTTCATTGAAAATAGCAAAGACATGGCTAATTACAAGACTTATATCGAGAAGTATGGTTGGGATCCGGATTGCTATATAATTGACCCTGCACAACATAAATCGGCACGTATCGTCCGCAAATATTTCGTACCTATCGAAAAGCGTCCGGAAGTGTACAATACAGACAAGATTCCTTTGGATCACCGCATCTTGCGCTATGCCGATGTATTGCTGATGTATGCCGAAGCCTGCAACGAACTGGGTGATGACGCTACAGCACGTAAATACCTCAATGAAGTACGTAACCGCGTAAACCTGGAGGATGTAAAATCAAGCGGCAACGATCTCCGCAAAGATATCCGTCTGGAACGTCGCTTGGAATTAGCATGGGAGCAAAATCGCTTGTATGACATCCGCCGCTGGACCGACGACAATGGCAAGAAGGTGATTTCCAATCTGCTGGGAACCAATGGTACTTTCGTTAAGTATAACACAGATGCCGCTACCCGCGACCTCTATGAATGGGAGAACCAGGGCGAAGCAAGTAATAAAGGTGCTGGCTTTGATGAAAACCGCGACATGGTATTCCCCATTCCTTTGTATGAAATCACAATGTCTAATGGTTCTATCGTTCAGAATCCGGGTTGGAATTAACCCCGGTGAATGTCTAAATAGAATTCTTCAATAGGTCTTTATACTCTGTCGCGGATAGTTTCATAATAGATTATCCGCGACAGTCTTTTTTAAACCATCGAATATTTATGAAACTAAAATATTATTTCACTCTGCTGTCCCTGCTTTCCTTTATGGCTTGCAGTGACGATTCTCCTTCTACACCCGATACTCCCGATCAACCGGATGTACCGAATAGTGTAGAGAAACTAGTCACCATTAATGCCGGAAAAACCTATCAGACTATCACAGGATTCGGTGCATCAGACTGCTGGAATCCTTCCTATGTAGGTAAATACTGGACCAACAGCCGTGAGAAAATCACCGAATTACTCTTCTCTTCCGAAATCCAGGCAGGAAGCCCCAAAGGTATCGGTCTCTCCATGTGGCGTGTAAACCTGGGCGGTGGAACTGCCGAACAAGGTGATGCAAGCGGCATTACCGATAAATCCCGTCGCGCAGAGTCATACCTGACAAACGACTTGACCCTTGACTGGAATCGTTGCGAAGGGCAACGTTATTTCCTGAACCGTGCTAAAGAGTTCGGTTGCGAAAGTATCGTCCTTTTCAGCAATACACCACCCGTACAATATACACAGAACGGCAAAGGTTTCTCCAACCAAGGAGGAGTATCAAACCTGAAAAACGATTGCTACGATGACTTTGCCGCTTACATGGGCGATGTAGCTCAATACTACATAGATAAAGGTTATCCTGTGACGCACATCTCACCGGTCAACGAACCGCAATACAACTGGGATGGAGGACAAGAAGGAAGCGGCTGGACCAATGACGAAGTTGCCAGATTGGCCCGCGAACTGGATGATGCCTTAACCGAACGTAATTTGTCAACCGATATCCTACTCGGTGAATCGGGCGACTGGGAATACTTATATAAGACCAAAGACGATGCCAATCGCAGTAACGTTATGTCTGCCTTTTTCACCCCCGGCTCGTCAGCTTATGTAGGTAACTTAAATCATGTAAAGAAACTAATCTGCGGTCATAGCTATTGGACCGATGGTACTTGGGACGGTATGCGCAGCGTACGTAAGCAAGTAGCACAAGCAGCAACGCAATATGGTGTAGATGTATGGCAAAGTGAATGGAGCATGCTGGGAGACAACTACAGCAACACAGAATTTGTAGGATATGACAATGCTACAGAAATGGATATCGCATTTTATATGTCGAGAGTGATACACAATGACCTTACCGTAGCAGGAGTATCTTCATGGAGCTACTGGACTTCCATGGACGTAGCCCGTTGGGGACATAAAAACCGTTTTCTTCTGATATCCCTCGTACCTGGTGGAGGAATCAACGACAACAATGACAACATAGAAAAAGAAGGTACCTTCCAACCCACTGCCACCCTTTGGGTATTGGGTAATTACAGTCTGTTCATCCGCCCCGGATACCAACGTATCAGCATGCAGCTGACCGAATCGCTCAACTTCTTTGGATCTGCATGGCTATCCCCGCAAGGAGATAAAATAGTAGCCGTCTTCACCAATATGTCCAGCAAGAATGTCCGCCTAAGCGAAACTCATGAAGGATGGAGCAACGAAGCTACGTCAATCCGGACCTACACCACTACCAATAGCAAAAAACTGACAGAAGCCACCGTATCTGCCGGAGAATCTGTACTTTTGGAAGCGGAAAGTGTAACCACAGTAGTGTATAATCTAAAATAATCATCCAAAATGAAAAACGCTATATTCACGCTGACTGTATTCATGACAGCCCTGCTCACCGGCCTTCCGGCACAGGCGCAGGTTTCATTTGGTAATGCCACCAAATTCAATGAAGATTGGCTCTTCCGGCTGACCGATGACTCAACCATTGTAAATCCCACCTTCAATGACAGCGAATGGCGCAAACTCAGATTGCCGCATGATTGGTCTATTGAAGGACAACTTTCACCTTCTTTAGCAAGCTGCACCGGCTATTTACCTGGCGGAATCGGCTGGTATCGCAAACATTTCAAGATCACGGATGACGCTCCACGCCATTATATCTATTTCGAAGGAGTATACAATCGCAGTGAAGTCTATTTAAACGGACATCTGCTTGGCAAACGCCCTAACGGTTATATCTCATTTCTCTACGACATGACTCCTTATCTGAAAGAGGGGGACAATGTATTAAGTGTACGTGTGGACCATAGCCGCTATGCTGATTCCCGTTGGTATACAGGATCGGGCATATATCGTGACGTATGGCTAATTGCCGCCCCTGAAATACACCTGGCACAATGGGGCACAGGTTGGCATGCCACTTCTCTGACCAACCGACAGGCTACCATAGCCGTCGATATGGAAGTACAGAAACACATAGCAACCAACGACAGACTTGAACTTTCGGCTACACTATACGATGCTGTCGGCAAACAAGTAGCGCAACGCCGCACCCGTGTTTCTGACGGTAAAGAAGGTATTACTAAAGAAAATCTCACACTGAAAATAACGAACCCTCACCGTTGGAATCTGGACGATCCTTACCTTTATACACTAAAAACGGAATTGCTCAGCAATGGACAGCGTATCGATGGATGTAAGACTAAAGTAGGACTCCGTACACTGAAGTTTGACCCTAATAAAGGATTTGCGCTCAATGACAACTGGATGAAGGTCAAGGGTGTATGCCTGCATCATGATGCCGGTGTACTCGGTGCTGTAGTACCTCCGGAAGTATGGGAGCGCCGTTTAAACAATCTGAAAGAAATAGGTGTAAATGCTATCCGCATGAGCCACAATCCACAGGCTCCCGTTGTATATGATCTATGCGACCGACTGGGACTTCTCATCATGGATGAAGCATCCGATGAATGGGAATTCCCGAAACGTAAATGGGTGAAAGGCTGGAATAAGGGGGAACCCGCCTATGACGGTTCTTTCGATTTCTTCGAAGAATGGATTGAACAGGACGTAACCGATATGGTACGTCGCGACCGCAATCATCCTTCCATTTTCATGTGGAGTATTGGTAATGAAGTAGATTATCCGAATGATCCTTACTCGCATCCTATTCTTGACGGATCAACCATCAATCAACCCATGTTTGGCGGTTACAAACCGGATGCTCCTGATGCCATGCGTATCGGAAAGATAGCCAAACGACTGGCTGCATGCGTCCGTGCTGTCGATACGTCACGCCCCGTAACGGGAGCACTGGCAGGAGTTGTTATGTCCAATCAAACAGAATATCCCGAAGCCATCGATGTAGTAGGATACAACTATACTGAAAACCGCTATGATGAAGATCATGCCACCTATCCCAACCGTGTCATTTATGGTAGCGAAAACGGTTCCGGTCTTGAAGCCTGGTATGCCGTAAAGGATAAAGAATTCATCTTCGGACAATTCATCTGGACGGGTACCGACTACCTTGGTGAATCGGGTGCATGGCCCTCACGCGGACTATATACCGGATTGCTCGACTTTGGTAGTTTCCCCAAACCCCGCGGTCACTTCCGTGCTTCCTTATGGTGCGAAAAACCGGTTACTTATGTGGGTACTTATCCCATACCGGATCGTTTCAAAAACTCCCGGCGTACCTTCCTGTCACCCGATGCATGGGATATATGGAACTATGATCCCGGTCAGGAAATACGTGTAGTCTGCTATACCAATGCTCCACAAGCACGTCTGTTACTTGATGGAAAAGTGCTAGGTGAGATGAAACCCTATGATGAAAAGACAGGTATCATCTACTGGGATATTCCCTATCGGGCGGGTGAATTGAAAGCTGAAGGTTGCGATAAAGACGGAAATATATTGTCCAGCTATTCCATCAAAACCTCCGGTCGCCCCTACGCTCTCCGTGTAAGTGCCGATCGTACCAATCTATCTTGCAACCGCGCTACAGCGCATCTCATTGTAGAAGTGATAGATGAAAAGGGTGTCGTAGTGAAATTAGGCGATAATGACATTACTTGTACCATCGAAGGTCCGGCACATTTACTGGGGCTCGAAGGTTCCGATAACAGCGACATGAGTGACTACACCGATAATCGCCATCGTGCCTTCCACGGACGTCTACTTACCTACATACAGACCACGGGTGAGAAAGGTCAGATTCGCGTAAAGTTTACTTCACCACTTTTACAAGGAACAGAGATTGTCTTGAATGCTAAATAATCCTCTAAAAACAAATATTTATATGAAATACAAAGTATTATTA
>ENA-UAKW01000408-UAKW01000408.1-human-gut-metagenome-genome-assembly--contig:-NODE-408-length-22557-cov-5.557239_pt1 | contig 22557 bp, 22 predicted proteins | sample MGYA00243691_ERZ654450 | MGnify/ENA primary metagenome ERZ654450 (study PRJEB26926, sample SAMN06164673) | human gut metagenome | biome: ENVO:00009003; feature: ENVO:2100002; material: ENVO:00002003... | reverse complement strand
CGAGATCGCTCAGTGTCTCGTGGGCTCGGAGATGTGTATAAGAGACAGCTATTGGGACGGACGAGTTGAGAGATTTATCGGATAAGTGCGCCCTGCTTTACAGGGAAGCGGAAAATATGGCAAAGAAAGAATCCTTCCGTATCAAGATCGCATTCAAGAGAGATAAGGATTATGCGGAAACGGTCGGGTCTTTGAACGCCCTTATAGATAGGTGCGCCTCATCATTAAAAAAGGTTCTTGGCTATCATACTATTAACCCGCTGGAAATAGACGCATTTTGCATCGAGAATGGCAAGGTGATAGTATCACCCTTATGGTTTGACGAGAAAAATAGAGAGTACACGATCGAACCAACCGAACAACGAGACTTGGCGAAAAACTTAGTGGACGATCTCAAAAAGGCTATTGACAATCTTAACGCTTACGTGGCGAATAACCCCGCTTTTGGCAAAGGCTTAACATCATTCGCCGATAATCGGCGTTGCCTGTGTTGGATTGATGAGGATGGGGAATTTCATGAGGAAATCGAGAATTACGAATTTATTTAAAAGTAGACCTATGACTAAAGAAGAAAGAAAACGGTTTGATAACACACGGCGTGACTTGCAAGAAAATCCTGTAAAGGCCATGTTATTCTATGCTCACTACGGGACAAAGGAAACAGCAAATGAAACATGTGACAATCCCTTTGAGCGATGGAAACAGACAACCCAACGAGAAAACCGGGCCATCTGTAATCATTTAGGTATAGAGTATAAGGATGAGGACTTCAAGATATCAAGCGAGAAGCTAGCTAAAGAATGGTGTAAGAATTTACCGGATATCGAATGAGACGATTGTATTATTATCCAGATCCATCAAAGGATAATGAAAGATAACCCCGGGTAGGCCCATTTTGAACGGGCTTACCCGGATATTATCTTAGGATTATTCCAGTGAGCTAATGACAAGCACATTTTCTCTAACTATTAAGGTCGTAAAAATATGGTAGCAATCATAGATCACATACCAAGGATTCAGTTATCAGACATAAAAGAATTGATCCGGAGACAGACCGGTACAAACCAAAAGTTAATGCAACTGATCACATTGAATAATATCGAGTACAGAATAACCGTATCTATAGAAAGCAAAGATGTTGTATTTCGATGGAAATTTAAGGATAAGGATAAAAAGGTAAAGGTAAAGCTAAAAACAGAACCTAGCAATTTGGGTAATGGCATCGTATGGTATTTTCTTTGTCCCTATACTGGACATAAATGCAGGAAGCTTTTTATAGATGGCAACGTCGTTGCGAGCCGATACGCATTCGCCCACGTTTATAATCAATCGAGAGAAAGCAAGATAGGCAGGTTCTTCAGTGGATTAAACCGGAAAAATATAGATCGTAAATATGGGAAACAATTTTATAGGGGCCTATTGACCCCGTACGGCAAAAGGCTAAGGAAACAGTATGATAAAATGAAAAGAGCAAACGATTTGCTTGAGGTATATTTGGTACCCAAGAACAAAGGGAGGAAACCGAAGGATGAGACCGACATTCAAACTCGTATCTAAATATCCCGTGGATATCAAAGCGGAAGAGACCGAAGAAAATAACTACAAGGTTCTATTTGCTTCCGCTGATATCCAGATATCACAGCCTATCACGAAAAATGAGTATATCGAATATCGAGATACCTTCTATGTATCCCCAAGCAAGGCGAAAAACCAATTACTTGATAAACTCTCATTCGAAGGTACAGGCTTCCAACGATCGGACTTCAACTTTATTGATTTGATCGAATTGTCTCCGGAAGCGGAAAAAGCGTTGATATCATTTGCGGCCTTATTGGACTAATATAACGGCAATCCCGTTATAGGTTTTTCTACGGTCATATCGTGCGTATAAAGTTAACCCGTTCAAAATTGAGCGGGTCTTTTTAAATCTTGTTATTATCGATATTCTATAATGTGGGATTCTCACACGTTTAAAGCAGACGAAATAGTTCATGTCTTCTATTTGCAACGTTTTAAATACCGTTTTTGTCGGTATTCTCATCTCGACACAATCTCAATTGCGTTATTCCGGTTCATACCCTTCATAATAGTAAGACCGATTGATACCTTTGAATATCACCTCCCGGTCATTAACACGGTCTGTCAATGCTTGACGCAACAGCGTACGCAACTCCAGATCGTTTATTGGGCTTCTTTCCATCGCTTGCAAATACAGGATCTTATCCACGTTTTGCCAGTCAATAACAACGGAAAGCCGTTTTTTCAAGATCATGTCAAGCCAAATGCGGGTAGATCGCCCGTTCCCTTCCATGAACGGGTGCGCCACGTTCATTTCCACGTATTTCGCTATGATCTCGTCAAATGTAGTTTCCGGCATCTTCTCTATCACGGGTAGTATCGCGTCCAAGTACAAGCAGTTGGCAAAGCGGAAATTCCCCTTTGATATGTTGAGTTTACGCACCTTTCCGGCAGAGTCGTACAATCCATCAAAAAGATAGCGATGTATGTCACATAAGCCCTTCACGGTTCCCACCTCAATACGATCTATATCGCCGGTATCAAACAGGGCGTGAGCTTTTACAAGGCTCAATCTGTCTATTTCTTTCGTATTCATGCTCATTCTACTTTGATATTGATATCCTTACCGCAGTTAGGGCACGTGAGAGTTAAAGCGTCTTTCTTCGGTTGCTCGAATAGTTCTGTAACCGGGCATCCTATTGCGTCCGCTATTTTATTTAAAGTTTCCACTGTAGGGTTTCCATTTACCATATTTGATAAATTCACTCTATTAATTCCCATCTTATCGGCAAGCTCTGTTATAGTCATACCTTTTTCTTTGATAACTTCTTTTATTCTTAAATCCATACTGTAATGCTTTAGTTTTCGATACAAATATACGAATAAAAGTTATTTGTAATGCCATATGGGTACATTTATTTGTTAAAGTAGTGTTAAATACTACTTTTTATTTTGCAAATTGTACCGTTTTATACTACATTTGCGACACGATCGAAAATTAAAACATTACAAAGCTATGACAAACGAGGATTACATGAACAACGAGCTAGCCGAACTAGAGGCTATGACAGAGAAAGAGGCTTGCGAGATTTATAACGTGGATTACAAAGCGGAGGCCGAGACATACATTCGTGAATATTGGATGTACATAGCGTAAACGGATTACTAACACATAAAACTATACGATCATGAAGAATTTTAGGACTAAAGTATTCAAACAGGCCCATGAGCTTATGAGAGCAACGGGAAAGGCATTTGCGGTATGCCTGTCCAAGGCGTGGGCGTTGTACCGCCTCACCAAGCGGATGCGCCGGGAAATAGTAACATTCGCTTACGAGAAAGCGGATGGAAGCTTGAGAAAGGCGAAAGGAACGTTACAGGACGTTCAGAACCTCATCAAAGGTACAGGTCCGGAAAATTACAAGACCGTCCGTTACTTCGACGTTGAGGCGAACGGGTTCCGGTCATTCAAGGTAGAGAATCTAATCACGACATATTAACAGCATCTTAAATAGAGATAAATTAATGAAAGATATAAATAAAATACTCAGCGACATAGCCTTGATATCAAGGGAGGATAAGAAAGCGATGGAGCGATTCAACCGGCAATCCATCAAGATGGAGAGGTTGATCGATGAGCTGGAGAGGGCTTGCGGATTTAGAGAGACCAACCCCAAGCCAAGCATGACTGTTTCGGTGTACAACAACGGAAGGTCAAAGCCGGGAAGATTCGACCTTCGATCGTTAAACACGCATCTTTTAGCGCAATAGGGCGAAGAGCTGTCTAGCCAATAAGGGCCGGGCCTAAATCTTATGACGGATATGCCGGATATGACGCAAGAAAAAAAGTTTTTTTCAACCTACATGTCCTACATAAAAGCTGATTCGACTATGTAAGGTATGTAGGATATGTAGGGCAAAAGACACGCTAGATAAAATAAGAGATATGTTTTGTATAAGGGGCTTTTTGAGGTATATCGAGAAAGGAAATACCGCATGACGGGAACGGCGATCGGAAGTTTGAAGCCCGGTAGGTAATATTGCCTACCGGACACCCTTGCAGACCGGAACGACCGGACATCGCAAAGCGAGATTGCGGCAAGGGACAGATGCACACTTAACCAGCAACGATCATAGCTGGAGGTGAAGATACAGGGCATAAGCAGATCGATATTAGAGGTTATCACCTTAAAAGGGGTATATGACTTGAAATTCAATACATTTGCTATCTGATAACCTATAACCTGATAACCTCGGGTAAATATCGTGAGAGCGGTCTTATTTCGATTGCATAGGCTTCACTGGATATGTGGTGACGCTATGCGCGTTTAAATAGGCTTTCAGTAGCTCCAGCCACACCCGGCACGGTCTTTGAGCCTGTCCTTTGATGGAATGCCGGGGACGAATGTTGAGGTTAGGGTATAAATGCGCTTAACTTATTGATTTATAACACGTATGGTATCACCGTAACCGTAACCCCGTAACCTGTGCAATTATTTGGATGAGAAACATAGAGGTTGACGAATATTTGATTATAAATAACTGATTAACATATCAATAGCATGTAGTCAACCGTCAACCTGTCAACCACTGTAATTTGTATACAAAATACCCTATAATATAAAAGTTAACATTACAGGTGCTTTTGTTCGTGAGAATGAGAGTACCTTTTTTATTGATATTGTGAAGATGAGAAACAAAAACAGACTCTATCACCAATGAAGTAATAGAATCTATTTTTCAATTGCAGTACCAATGTAGTACCAATTTTGTTTTTAGAGAGGTGCCTGGCAGATTCGAACTGCCGTACATGGTTTTGCAGACCACTGACTAAGCCACTCATCCAAGGCACCGTACGAACGTTTAGTATATTTGTTATTGTAAAAGATACAATAAACCTCTAGAGGTTCCTGGCGGATTCGAACCGCCGTACACGGTTTTGCAGACCGCTGACTAAGCCACTCATCCAAGGAACCATAACTTCAACACAAAACAACTACTTTTGTTTTGCGAGTGCAAAGAAAGAGAATAATATTGGAATTACCAAACTTTTCCTTTCTTTTTTATTTTTCCCTCCGAATATTATAGAAGTAGAGAAAATGAGCTTACCTTTGCCTATCAAATAGATAAATAACGAAAAAATGACTTATACAGAAACTGTAATACCGGGCGTATGGATCATTGAGCCAAAGGTATTGAAAGATGCGCGCGGATACTTTATGGAAGCTTTTAAGCAAGCGGAATTCGAGGAGCATATCGGAAAAATCCAGTTCGTGCAAGACAACGAATCTTGCTCCTCTAAAGGCGTATTACGAGGATTACACTATCAGCTAGCGCCCTATTCTCAATCTAAATTAGTCAGGGTGATCAAAGGACGGGTATTGGATGTAGCCGTAGACGTACGTGAAGGCTCGCCCACATTCGGCAAATATGTAGCTGTAGAGTTATCGGACGAGAATAAACGCCAGTTATTTATTCCACAGGGATTCGCCCACGGATTCCATGTATTAAGTGACGAGGCTATCTTTACCTATAAAGTAGATAATCCATATACTCCGACGCATGAACGGGGAATCCGCTATGACGATCCCACGGTCCATGTAGATTGGAGCATCACAGATCCGGAATCGATCAACCTATCCGAGAAAGACACCAAGGCTCCATTGCTGAAAGACGCTGAGCTTAATTTCAAATACTAAACACTGTACAGATATGAAAACTTACCTAGTTACCGGTGCCGCCGGTTTTATCGGTGCCAATTTCATCAAACATATGCTGGCGAAATATGACGATATCAAGATCGTTGTCCTAGACTTGCTGACTTACGCAGGTAATTTAGGCACCATCGCCGAGGATATCGATGGAGTACGTTGCGAGTTCGTGAAAGGCGATATTTGCGACCGTGCCTTGGCCGACCAGCTATTCGAGAAATACAACTTCGATTATGTCGTGAACTTCGCCGCTGAAAGTCATGTAGACCGAAGCATCGAAAATCCCCAGCTATTCCTGCAAACCAACATCCTTGGTACACAAAACCTATTGGACGCCGCACGAAAAGCATGGGTTACCGGTAAGGCCGAGACTGGTTATCCGGTATGGCGTGAAGGTGTACGTTTCCATCAAGTCTCTACCGATGAGGTCTATGGAAGCCTAGGTGCCGAAGGGTATTTCCACGAGACCACGCCTTTAGATCCCCGAAGCCCGTACAGCGCCTCCAAGACAAGCGCGGACTTATTCGTAAAGGCTTACCACGAGACGTATAAGATGCCGGTATCTATTACCCGTTGTTCCAACAACTACGGACCTTACCATTTCCCGGAAAAATTGATTCCTTTAATTATAAAGAACATATTGGAAGGTAAATCCCTACCTGTATATGGTGACGGCACAAACGTACGCGACTGGTTATATGTAGAGGATCATTGCAAGGCGATCGACGCCGTCATCCACCACGGACGTGTGGGAGAGGTTTACAACGTAGGCGGTCATAACGAGAAGCAGAACATCGAGATCGTAAAACTCACGATCCGGACGATCCATCAACTAATGACCGAACAACCGGAATATCGCCAAGTATTAAAGAAAAAAGAGATCGGTGCCGATGGAGAAATCTCTATCGACTGGATCAACGACAGCTTGATTACATTCGTAAAAGACCGTCTGGGCCATGATCAACGATACGCAATCGACCCGACGAAGATCACCAACGAATTAGGCTGGACACCAGAGACCTGCTTCGAGGTTGGTATCGTAAAAACCATCCGTTGGTATCTTGAGAACCAGAAATGGGTGGAGGATATCACCGGTGGAGATTACATGAAATATTACGAGCAAATGTATGGATCACGTTGATTCCTCAACGTGACCGTGTGTATGTGGATGAATCTCAGAGAGGCTGTTTCCTAATTCGGGAGCGGCCTCTCTTATTTGTTTCCGGATCGTCTCGCGTATCTCCTCACGCACATTCCTGCGGGTACTATCCAGTTCCGCTTGCTTGGTAGGTTTCAAGAAATCTTTATATTTACATTTCACTATCTTGAACTTGAAATCATCCAGATTCCCTTTTATATCGATACCCAGCTTAAACGGCACCGGCGATTTTAAAACCGAGAGATGGTAATCGAACGTCATATCCAAATTATGCGTTCCTCCTACGGCTACTTTATACCGGTCCATCTCCACCAAGAATGGGAATACCTCGATCTTGTTATCATGGATCGCTAAATCTACCGCTATACTATCAATCATATTCCGTTTTTTATTCTTGAACATCAGCGTCTTCGATATCTCGGTAAATGTCTCACCATCCAGCAGCACCATATTCTTTCCGCTCAGGTAGCAAGAGGCATTTACAGACGGCAGCAACACGGACATCGTAGAATCCGCCTTGCAAGTCGCCGTCATCTGGCAATCTACCATGCCTTCGAACGAACGAAGCATAGGGACCAATGTATCAATATCCGGGAATAAACTGATTAACCGTTCCACTAAAATATCATTTAAGGACAACTCAAATCCCATAGTCGCCTCTTGATCTGTTTTGGTCGTATAAACCATCGTCAGATCTCCAGAACCGATATTCGAGCTCATACATAAATCGCTCAGATTGATACTTTGATCCCGGATTACAACCTCACCTTTCACATCCTCCAACTTCAGATCCTTAAAATCTATTTTTTTAGCATTTGTATGAAGCGTCAGATCCAAGAATTTCGGAACGACAAATAGTTGAGAGATCGAATCCGTAGCGACACTATCCACGGTATTCGCTAATAGATGATCCGTCTCCAGTACGGAGATACTGTCTTCCGAGAAGGCCCCAACTGAATTGGATGCCAATTGATCAGAAAACTGCAAACCTTTACCTATAGCTAGCATCAACTGGTTACAATCGATCAGATCGGATTCCAACTCGAAATTCGCTTTCAGCTTTCCTCCCCGTAGCATGGCCCGCCGGATGTCGCTAAGCTCTCCGCTCAAAGTAAAATCGCTCTTTCCTAAATGCAGGCGGGCACCACTCAACGTCATATTGTTAGTATTGAATTTCACGCTTGTCTCATCAATATACATCGGAATGGGGAATAAGCGGCTAAAGCCCCTCAATTGCTTAAACCTCACTTGTCCCCGAGCCTCCCATTGGCGTAAGACACTGTTTGAGGAAGCGACCGAATCCACTTGCGACCGCTGTCTATTCGCCCTTCGGGTGGTCTGCGTGCGCCTGCGCAAGGTATCACCGGCGGCAATACGGCGTTCACGTTGTTGACGAATCGCTTGCCGATAAGGTAATGCTTCCAAAGAGAACTGGCTTTCCGTCAGAACCATACCCGTCCGTAAAGGGATAAGAATATATTTTAAGGTGTCCACCGAGATCGTAGCTCCCGCCATAGGGATCCGCTTATCTGTAGAAGAAGCCTTGATGCCCCCTTTCAACACGGTCTTACCGGCCACCATCCAGGTAGAATCCGGCAACTTGGTGCGTAAATGATCAAATTCCAACCCTGCGGTCATAGGGATAACAGCCGTTGTATCAATAACCGGCGTCGTATTGGCTACCATCTTCAATCCACCGATATTCGTACTGATCTCATCCTTATACTTTATATTCAAGGTATCCACCGATAGATTAGCGCTCAACAATCCTTTCGCATTCAGATATTTACTTTCATTTTCCGTAGATCCTACAAACAGATTCGCCCCAGCGATATACATATCCACGCCTAACGGCTTACTAAACGCCTTGAAGCGATCAACCGTCAAATTGCCGGATGATTTGACCTTGGCGAAGCGGCTATTCACGATATCATCCACCTTAAACACCGTAGATAAATCAGCCATCATGGTACCCTCCAGCAGCAGTGTGTCGGGATTCAAGAACTCTTTAGCCAAACGGGTAAAATCGACCTGCCCTTTCATCTCCGCCCGAATCGCGGGATTCCTCCAGATATCCCTAACCTCTCCACTCATGGTCAGCGAGGTATTCAACCCGATCAATGTCAGCTCCTCCAAAGAGACATAAGAAGAATCTGGGTAAGCGCCATTCAAATGTAAATCCATGTCCATGCGCAAGGTATCGATCCCCTGTTCAATACCTTTTACATGATAAGAACCATCCTCTATCTTGCAGCATAAGTTCACGGTCGGAACGATACTATCCCCTAATTCTCCACGGATATCCCCTTCCAAAATAATACGTCCCTCAGCAAGTGTTTTATCCCGATCCTTAAAATATTCATCCGGAATAAAATGTAAGAGATCATTCATATCGGAAACCTTCAACCCGAAAGTCATATCGATCCGTGACGGATTATCCTCGGTAGCCGGCACCATAAAGCCATCCGCCGTAAAAGGCAGATTATTCACCAGCAACTCCGCGTCCCTCAACCCAATCCGGCGAAGTCCATCAGCCAACAACAAACGTCCCTTGAAGCGTAACGCTAACTTATTCGCCAAAGAATAAGACGGGCTACGGAATACGATCGAGGAAGAACCGGTCTCCACATCCAACTTATTTCCTCGTTGGGTCAAAAGGCCATCTATATGTAAAAAGAAACCATCGATCGCCGTATATAAATCCTGCTGGCGGTCATCATAGACAAAGTGCCCATTCGTAATATGCACTTGCTGCAAATCTATTTTAGGCAATGGAGATGACGATGATTCGTCTACCGAATCCATCTCACTTTGATAAATCTCCCAATTCGCCTTTCCCTCCTCATTCACATAACCATAAAAACGGATACTATCCATGATAACCCGAGGAATCGTCACCTTCCCGCTAAACAGATAATCCGTAGGGTTAAATACGACGATCGCTTTTTTGAAAGACAACAAAGAATCCGAAGGAATCATCAAATCCTCCTGATAGCCTATAGAATCCTCAGCCAGATGTGAGATCAAACGTCCATTCGTCAACTTCACTCCCAGATAAGGATACGTCTCGAAATAAGTCAACTCCACCCGCTCACATTCCAAGTGCGCCTCTATGAATTCGTTTGTTTTTTCTACGACCAGCGGTGTCAGCTTCTCCGGAGGTAAGACCGCCCATTTCAGTATACCAACCCCGATCAAGGGAAGTATGAAAAAGATCCCGACCAACACAGACACAACAACCAGCAATATCTTTCTTATTCGTACCATACTCATTCCTTCATCTTATCACAAACAACACTAATTAAATTGTATGAGCAAAAATACGAAATACTATCCCAAAGACAACGCTTATCTCATAAAAAAAGGTCCCCCGCAATGAGAGACCTTCTTTTTGTATCTTATTTATTTTTCTACAATTTATTTATCCAGAACCTCGTATTTAGAATGCTGGCTCTTGAACTCAGGAACAATCTCCTTCATCCGCTTCACGATCTGCATATCCCCCTCCACGGCACAAGCATGTACCAAGGCATCAATCTGCAGATTGGCGTCAGCATAGTCATACGCACGGACTTGGGCGATCTTGATCTTCGGATGAAAAGTAGGCTTGGAGGTCTCCTCCTCATTGAGTACCTCCTCATACAACTTCTCCCCGTCTCGCAATCCCGTGAACCGGATCTCGATTCCCTTCACCCCGCTCAGACGAATCATCCGCTCAGCCAGATCCACGATCCGTACAGGTTTACCCATATCGAACACGAAGATCTCTCCCCCATTACCCATCGTACCGGCCTCTAGGACCAGCTTACAAGCCTCCGGTATCAGCATGAAGAAACGAATGATATCCTTGTGCGTCACCGTAACCGGACCGCCCCGCTTGATCTGTTCCTTGAATAACGGGATCACGGAGCCGTTCGATCCCAGCACATTACCGAAACGAGTCGTCACGAATTGCGTACGCCCCCTCACCTTCCCATCCTTGATAGCCTGATCCAAGCTCTGCACGTAGATCTCGCAAATACGTTTCGAGCAGCCCATCACGTTCGTGGGATTCACCGCCTTGTCAGTCGATACCATAACGAACTTCCTCGTGCCGTATTTCACCGCCAAGTCTGCGATCACCCGGGTACCGTCCACGTTGTTGCGGACACTCTCCTCCGGATTATCCTCCATCATAGGCACATGCTTGTAGGCCGCGGCATGAAACACGTAATCCGGACGATGCTCCTCGAACAATTCCTCCATGCGTTCACGTACACAAATATCGCTCACAACCGTATAGGATTCTATATCCGGCCACCCACGAGCCATCATCAAGCGGACATCGTGCAAGGGGGTCTCCGCCTGATCTATCAAGACCATACGTTCCGGGGCGAACTGGGCTACCTGCCGCACGATCTCGCTGCCGATACTCCCGGCGGCTCCTGTTATCAGAATCCGCTTACCGGTAAGCTGCTCCCTCACCGCCTCCAAGTCTATCTCGATCTTATCACGGGGCAGTAAATCCTCTATATTCACCTCCCTCAGCTGGGTATGGCTCAAGTCGCTCCTCCCGTCCCACTCTTGGGCGGCAGGAGTCATATAGATCTTTATATTCGCCTTGATCAGCCTGTCCACCATCTCCTGATTATTCCGGATCGCCTCAACTTTCAATGGAGACACCAGCAAGACATCGGCTTGCAGCCTTCTCATCACACCAATCAAATCCTCGTTATTCGGATAAACCTTGACTCCCATTAAATACCGATTCCCAATCTCAGCCATGTCCGAGATAAATCCAGCCAGCACAAACCGGGCCGGATCCTGATTCTGGATACTCTTCGCCAAACTCACCCCACCTTGCTTCACGCCATAGATAAAGGCTCGTTCCGCCTTAGCCACACGAAAAGTACTTACATAAAAATATTTCACGAACACACGCATCATCCACATCAAGCTCATAGCCAACAACGCAGAGAGGATCAGATCCCGTTTACGGATATACACCAAATAAGGAGAAAACTCCGTCAACGCCTGAAACACGACCACGCAAATCAAGCCAAACAAGACGGCGAATCCCACCTTTTGCAAGTCCACGAAAGAGGAATAACGTATAATCCCCGAATAGGTATGGAACAGGCGAAAGCCTACCAGATAAGGAATCAGGCATACCAACAGCGTGACCAATAGATGCCCTAAGATATCCAAGGTCGACAACACACCATTATTCAAGGTATACACCAATAAGCCGGAAAATAAGATCAAGCAGCAATCCAGCAAGATAATACCCCAATAGGGTAAGGATTTCTTGGAAAAGTACCAGGTAGATAGTCGAGAAAAAGGATCCCTCATATCAATTCTTGTTTATGTAGTTACACGAATAATCTATAGAATAAAAGCTCTTTTGGGCTATTTCGATACAATAGCTCTAAATGTTTGAAATATCAATCTTATATCGAAAGTAAAGGAATGTCTGGCAACATATTCCAGATTAATACGCAATTTATCTGGCATTATTACTTCCACATAATACTTATCAGGATCATTAACCCGCTCAAGAAGTTCATTCTCATTTCGATACCGAATAGAAGCCAAATCAGTAATGCCCGGCCTAACATCCAACACATGCATTTGTTCTTCCGTATACATATCAACATACTTACGAACTTCCGGACGAGGACCAACCAAACTCATATCCCCTTTAAACACATTAATCAATTGAGGAAATTCATCCAATTTGTATTTACGGATATAATAGCCGGACCGAGTAATCCGAGGATCATGTCCACCTACAGTAATAAGTCCTTTCTTATCTGAACCCACACGCATGCTACGGAATTTAAATAGCTGAAAATCCATATTATTACGCCCCACACGAACTTGCTTATAAAAGACTGGACCGATAGAATCACACTTAATCCAAATTGTCAAAATGATAAATAGAGGACTAAGCAAGATAAGCCCTATCCCGCTCGCAACAATATCAAATATACGTTTCAAATCGTTTGGATTATTTTATTGGGAAATAATGTCAACAAAATTGGAAATCACATACTCCACATCCTCATCCGTAAGACTGGTGTGTAAGGGTAAAGTAATCTCATTATGGTATTGGTTATAAGCATTCGGATAATCTGCGATATCAAAACCTAACGCCTTATAAGCAGTCATCATGGGTAACGGTTTATAATGTACATTACAAGCGATTCCCCGTTCTGCCATTTTGATGATAATCTCATTCCTTTGTTCGATGCTCTTATCCAATAACCGCACCAAGTACAAATGTCCGCTGGAAACATGGTCTCCATCCAAATGGTTCAGTGTTTGCGTACGATAAGTAGCTAACGCCTCATTATAACGGCGGATGATCTCCTGTCGTCTGGAAAGCATTCCCGCATAACGCTCGAATTGAGCCATACCGATAGCGGCCATGATATCCGTCATATTACATTTATAATAAGGAGCCACGATATCATATTCCCAAGCACCCAGCCGAGTCTTCGCTAAAGCGTCCTTATTTTGACCATGCAATGACAATAGCTGAAATTGCTTATACAAAGTCTCATCATCCACACCTAAAACCGTACGCCAAGTCAAAGCCCCCCCTTCCGCCGTTGTTAAATTCTTCACTGCGTGAAAGGAAAAAGAGGTAAAATCTGCTACCTCACCACACATCTTTCCATGCCATTGAGCACCAAAAGCATGTGCCGAATCCGCTAATACAATGACCCTACCAAACGCTTTCTGGATCTCATTCGCTGATTTGAATAAATGTCGTTTACTCTCTACTGCCTCATAAATTCGGTCATAATCGCACATAACCCCGCCAAGATCCACAGGGATCACTACTTTTGTATTAGGGGTTATAGCCTTCGCCAATTTATCATAATCCATCTCAAAAGAATCCGGAGCTGTATCCACCATCACCACCTTCGCCCCGACATGGCAAGTCACGCTAGCAGTGGCCGTATAGGTATAAGCACTAGTGATCACCTCATCGCCCGCCCCAACTCCTAATACCCGCAATATTGATTCCATGCAAGCCGTAGCCGAATTCAAGCATACAGCTCTATTCGTATGGCAATAAGTGGCTATCTTACGCTCAAACTCTTTAGTACGAGGTCCTGTCGTGATCCAACCGGAATTCAAGGCATCGCACACTCCATTAATTTCAGCCTCCGACATATCTGGAGGCGAGAAAAGTATCTTTTTCATAAAATGAATGATTAATAAATACAATCTCAATAAGACCCAATCATTGTCGTTGCGCATTAATGCGCCTCACATACGACTTAGCAGTAAATAAAGAAACAAGCATTCCACAGCCATTCGATAGATGCAACGTAGCAAACCCCAACAATAAATATAATATATTAAGATGTTTCCGTATTGCTATACAGAAACTTACCCCACCTATCATTAGCAAATAGGCCAATAAAGACAAACCTCCAATACCCATAAAAGGCCCCCAAAGTAAAGAAGCAAACAGAGGAACTATCAATGACAACACAAAAATCATAGGAATATAATGCCGTAACGCTAAAGAGTTGCTATTCCCTGTAAACAGAACCGTACGAATACCCCATAAGCCATTCTTATAATTTTGAATCCACAATTTTTTGAATGATTCGCGAGCATAATACGTACAATTACTATCAGGAACGATAAATATACGTCCACTACCTTTTCTTATACGATAATTTAGCTCAAAGTCTTGATTACGTATCAACCGCTCATCATATAGCCCATATTTGTCAAAGACATCTCTACGCCAACAGCCAAAAGGCACCGTATCCACCTCCATAACCTTGTCTACACCAGTACGAAATATAGAGTTTCCAACTCCAAACTTATTACTTAAGACCTCACGTATAGCAAATGTCTTTGGAGTTTTATTCAACACGTCTGTTTTACACACAACGCCAACATTTTCTGCTCCCAGTTCGATCAACCTATGAGAAAGCACGGAGAAATAGTTTTTTTCATAGTTTGCGTGAGCATCCAGCCGAATAATAATATCTCCCCTCGATGCTTTTATACCAATATTCATAGCACAAGGCACAATCTTTTTAGGATTATCCAATAGATGAATGAATGGATATTTTTCTGAATACTCTTTTACAATGTCACGAGTCTTATCCTTGCTCATCCCATCCACAAACAATATCTCTAAATCATTCTTCGGATAATCCTGCATAAGAATCGACTCTATACACTGATTGATATATTCCTCCTCGTTGTATATCGGACAAATTACTGATAACATTACTATTTATTTAGAAAGTAACCTTCCACGTATCTTCACATAAGCCGAGCCCAACATTTGCTTAGCGATTCCCAAACATTGAAACCTCAAGTTTATAAGAAAACGATGTTTCTTACTTGAGAGAATGCTTAAAACATAATCCACCGACATATCAGAGGTTATAGCATATCTACCAATAATAACAGAAGATTCATAGTGATGAATTTTCACTGTAGGCTTAGAGGTATAAATTGATGAAAAGCCAGTCTTTACCATGGCAGAAAGAACCTTGTTTGAACAAAAACCGTTTGGAATAGAAGCAGTCACAACCTTTTTCCCGATAATTTCTCTCAAAATATCACCAGAAATTTTCCATTCATAGATCAAATCCTCCTCTTTCATCGTATTCATCATTTCTGGATGAGTATGCGAGTGTGATCCTACCATATGCCCACGAGTGACTAGTTCTTTTATTTGATCAACAGTTAAGAAACCTTCCGTCCCAATGTACCTAGTTGAAATGAAAAAGAGACCTCTATAACCATATCTCTCTAGAATAGGCGCTATAATAGTAATAAACGAAACCCCTCCATCATCGAAAGTAAAGGTCACAGCCTCTTTTTCTAAATTGTTTTTTTCTAGATATTTAGAGATAGCATTTACTTGCTTCTCAAAATCCACTGACGAGATTTTATATATCATTGCTCCTGCCCCTTGAAATCCAGACTCTTGGGGGATGGATGCATATATACAATGATACATTAATGATATTGAATCCATATTATAAAAATTAGTCAGCCATTAATATCACCCCTCCCCAAGAATAGCCGACTCCAAAACCTGCCAAAAGAATATTTCCATGTAGCTTATTTTCCTGCTTTGCGTGATAAAGAGCAATAGGTATTGTCGAAGAAACCGTGTTAGCCACGTTTTCAAGGTAATAATAGAATTTTGGTTCTTCAATCTTGATTTTTTTCCGCATGAAGTTCATAATATATTTGTTCGCTTGGTGAAACACAAACAAATTGATATCATTAAACTGCAATTCATTTTTCGAGATCGTATCTTTTACCAAGGCTGGAACCGCCTCCAATGTAAAGTTGAATATTTCCGAACCATTCATAAACAAATAATCTGATGATTTAGGATTGCCACTTTCATCAAATGCCAGATCATTTAATCGATTCGGACAGCGGCTACCCAAAGTCTTTACAATCAAGTTCTCTGCGCCCGTTCCATCAGTACCTAATGAAAAGTTTCCTATTTCAGCAAACCCCTCAGTTGAAACGATAGTAGCAGACGCACCATCGCCGAATATCGTACGATTTCCCTTGTCTTGTGGATGAAGATACTTGGTATATGTTTCAGCTGTCAACAACAACACATTTCTCGCTATACCTCCACACACCAAACCCTTAGCTATAGATAATCCATACACATAGCCGGAACAACCGAGGTTGAAATCCAAAGCCCCAATATCTTTCCGCAAACCTAATTTAGTTTGAATTAGACAAGCCGAAGTGGGTAATTTATAATCAGGGCTCTGTGTACAAAACAATACATAATCAATCTCATTCCGATAGATTGATTCACTCTCTGCAAAGAGACTCTCAGCTGCTTTCACAGCCATATCCGTAGCTGTTTCATTTTCACCTGAGATATGGCGTTGATAGATACCAATCTTTCCCGACACCTTTTCTACCGACCATTCAGGAAACTCTTTCACTAATTCCTCATTAGTCAATATCGTCTCTGGCAAATACTCAGCAATCGTCTTTATAAAAACTTTCATAACTATTTTAAAGTGAGTTCGTCCCCCCCGTTATATCAATGGATGAGCCTGTCATCCATGAGGAAGCATCAGATAATAAATAAATCGAAAGATAAGCTATATCTTCTGGCTTTCCATAACGCTTCAATGGATAAGATAATTGAGCTACATTATGATCAACTCCTGTCATTTCCGCATCTTTTTCGACTAATTCAGTCCATACCATCGCCGGACAAATACAATTAACTCGTATTTTTTGCGATGCCAATTCCAATCCCAAGACTTTTGAATAACCAATGATCGCACCTTTAGAGGCAGAATACAAAGCGTTACCAATAGTAGGAGCAAATGGCGCACGTGAAGCAATAAAAACAATTGAGGCTTCCTTATTAATCTTCTTTTGTTTTTGCAAATACTTTTGAAGCAAAACAGGCCCTTCGAAATTAGCGGACATAACCCGGTTAATATCCGATTCCTTCACCATCTTACATAACGTACGATCACCTACTCCAGCATTATGAACAACACCATCGAGTTTAGGTAAACCCGCTACCAAAGCAATGATACTATCCTCATCACAAAGGTCAGCGACAATCATCTTATGACCTTGACCTTGCATCATCGACAATGTTTCATTAAGTCGTTGTTCATTCCGTGCGGTAATATACATAACAGCCCCCATTTTAGAGCACTCAATCGAGACAGAGCGACCAATTCCAGAGGAAGCTCCAGTCACTAATATTGTCTTTCCTGCAAGAGTAAATGGATTATATCCCATTACGCTTTAGCTTTTACCAACTCAAACAGATCATTAACAGTAGTAGAATTACGAATATCATCACCTGTCAAAACCACCTCATATTCCTCATCTGCCATTGCTATTACCGACAAGGCTGTAAGCGAAGACCACTCATCCAAATCCTTGAATATTGTTATCGCTGTAATCTCGTTCGATTCTGTCTCTTCAAACTGAGCCGCAAAATTCTCAATGAACTCTTTTAATTCCATATCTTATTCAATTTATTAGGTTAATATCACGTCTGCATATCCGTAGCGAACCCGCCATAAATTAATGTCAGAAGCATCCTTATATGCTTTCTTTTTATCTTTAAGCCCTATATGAGCAAATCCATGTGGAATAAACCCACACATCTTCATTTTCTTTACTGTATCATTATCAGCTGTAGCAGCTTCTATTATATCCACATCAGCAGAAAAAGTGGTCAATGCCATCTTATAGATTTCAGATTCTCCTAGTTTCTTTTCATCTTTTGAGCCCCATTCCACAATAGATCCGATATGTACGTTCTTCAAGGCCCCTCCTGCTTTCTCTCGAAATCGCTCTTTTGTCATAAAAAAGCCAATGGGCTCATTACCTTTTTTTATTATGTAAAATGATTGTATATCACGAGGTAAACCTCTAAAATTACAATCAAGATTCCATTGGAGCCACTTATGATCATGAGCTTCCATGTATTTATGCCCATCATTCAACACTATATCATCAACCCATTCAGGAATCTTTGTAACTTTCTCCACTTGATACAGCTTTAACAATCGCTTAGATTCTCCGGACAGTATTTTATAAATCAGACTCAAAGGGATATTTATTAATATACTGAATAAATAAAGCATATTTCCCCGTAACCCTTTACTCTCTAATAGACAACGTACATTACGAAGTTGCATAATCCGAGGGAATGCTAACACATAATATCCGAGTTTCTTATATAAAGGTAAAGCCATTTCAGATATACCTGAAACCAAATAAAGTGGATATTCATCATTCTTCGCAGCAAACATCATGACATCCACCCCTATCCCTAAATGGCGGTAATTCTCTGCCGTCTCTAAAGATGAACCTGTTCCACAGGAAATAATTTGTCCGTTCGCATAGATTTGTGTACCAAACATCTGTGTTCTTGAAGCCACTACATTATCCACATTGACAAAATAGAAAGAGCTTTTATCATCTGTATTGAAAGGACAATTCAGACCTGCCGCTATTCGATGCCTAGTTAAAACATAGGCAGCTATCCCATATCTATCATCACAAATTTGATAATTATGGCTTCTCAATTGAGAGAAAGTTATGATCTGACTCTTTATTTCTGACATAATCTACAATCTTCCGGCAATAACCACTTTCATATTATAAAGCACTCTGTTTTCATTTCCCTAGGACGTGATATCCAATGAAAGAAACTCGTCATGAGCCACGGATAAGATCACAGCGTCATAAATCCCTGTTGGTAAATCGTTAACTACATCCAAATTATACTCATGTTTAAAGGTTTCCACATTAGCACACGAATCGAATACAGTGATATTACACGTATACCCACGCTAGGTCATATAAATGTCCTCCACCTTTATATTACGAATATTTGGGCAGCTTCTCTTGAAAGTAATGCCAAAGATCAAAATCTTCGCATCCTTCACCATTACCTCCTTCAAGTTCATATGATTGATGATTTGATACGCCACAATTCTCCCATGCCATCGTTCAAACATCGGGCAGATGACATCACAAAAGGCAACACACCATATACTTGAGCCTTCTGGATCAAATAATAAGGATCGACACTGATACAGTAACCACCTATCAAACCGGGTTTTAGTTTTATAAAATTCCACTTAGACACAGCCGCCTCAATCACTTCATTGGTGTCAATCCCCATGGCGTTAAAGAATTTCGCCAATTCATTCATGAAAGCGATATCCACGCCTCGTTGTGAGTTCTCTATGATCTTTGAAGCTTCAGCCACCTTGATAAAAGAAGCCTTATGTGTATCATTCACCAACTCTATGTTATAGATACCATCGACTATATCCGCAATCTCCAGAGTAGAACCTAAGGTAACCTTCTTAATATTCTTTACCATATATAATTTATCGCCCGGATTAATATGCTCGAGTAGAATACCCAGCAAAAAAGTCTTCGTTAAATTTCAAACCACTCACCTTTTCCACGACTAGCAAGTACTCCTCCTCAGTCACACCCGGATACACCGTAGACTCATAGACAACGATACTCCCTTTCGAGATCACCTTACCAACAATTTCGCTAGCCCCCCAAAGAGGTTTCAAGTCAAGACGATTATTCTCATATATCGGAGTAGGTACAGCAACTATGTTAAAGTTACAATCCAGGATCTCTTCCAAATTCGTCGTACAATAGAATCCATAATTACGGAAAGCATCTTGCAGCAACTCATCGCTAAACTCCAATGTTGCATCATGCCCTGCCGCATCCACACGACATTGGTTCATATCAATCCCTATGATCTCAAACTTAGTCGAAAAAAGGCGTGCTAATGGCAAGCCTACGTAATCGAGACCTATTAAATCTTTCTTTTAATTTTTTACTATGTAGTTATGATTAATCAATCAAAACCAGAAAGTACTTTTTACATATTCAAAAATCGCATCACATCCACGCCTGTCAAATTATAGTGTTCCATTACGGCACGGATCTGCGGATCATTCTGCGACTCTTTACAGTTGGTGTTCGACAAGCAAGAATCCTTATGAAAATACTGATAGAATGCGTCAACACCTATGCCTATAGCTTGCAAGGAAGGTAAGACCACACGATCCGTACCCTGTAACACTTCCATAAAGAAAAACCATACATCATCTGCCTGAGGAGCCAATCGCATAAACAAATCCTCCCGACAAACATCTCCATGGAGCAAAGAACGTTTATACAAACAGCCACCAACCCCAGTGGGAAAAATCTCTCGAGTATTCACTCCAGAGACATTCATTTCCCATGCATTATAAGGGCGTAATGTGCCATTCTCTGTAAATGTCAATCTATGCGCTATATGTGCATAAATACAAGTGGGATTATTTAGAAACGCCTCCATCAAACGTTTCACTGAGTCTTTTCGATAAAACACATCATCATCAAAAGTGATAATAATATCATTCGGATATGCCTCTAAGGCTGGTACCAATTTGGTATAAGATCTAATGTCTTTACAATACTTGACTGTAAGGCCATGTGCCTTCAAGCGTTTTAACAAGGCAGGTAGGTTATTATCATTCCAATGCTCATCATCTAGCCAAAGGACAATTCGGTCTGGTTTATAGGTTTGGCGAAGTAAGGAGATGATAGTATAAGGGAGTACCGCTGCCACACGCCGACCATAGCTAGTCAACGAAACCGTGACCTTCTCCTTTCGTTCTTCTTCCCTATTAAGTCCATAAGGAATAGTCCCTAGACCTACTTTATAATACAGTTTCAGTAATTCGCCACAAATGGCGTAGAATAAGATTTTTAGTTTATGCATAATGAAAAAATTATACCTATTTATCGAAGAGGAGATGATTCGCCTTGTCGCATAACATTTTCAATCACCTTATACTCATACTATTATATCCAAAGCTCTGAATGTACGCATCTTATCATATAATAATATCATCGTATTTTCTATTCCAATACTAATTCAGCCATCAACTGTGCCCAATCAAATGTAAGTTCTTTCTTTCTTTTTAGCTGACGATCTCTCAATAGCTTAAGAGCATGGTTATCCTCTACAAATCGAAGAATACTTTCTTTTAGGGATACCTTGTTCAAGTCAAATAAAGAATCCTTATCAATAAGAATCTCAGGAATCCCACCAGCTTTACTACCTATTACGGCTATTTCATTATATAAGGCTTCCAATACTGTGTTTGGACAGGAGTCAGACCAAGAAGGAACCACCAGCAAGTCCGATGTTTTCAATACCTTGATAGGATTCTTCAAACGTCCCGTAAAAAAGATGTTTTCATGAGTATACATCTGTTTGTATTCCTCCAGTTTAAATCCACCACCTATTAACACAAACTCTATATCCATCCTCTGGATAAGTAGTTCACTAGCTGTCTCTAAAAAAAGGTCTTGTCCTTTTATTGAATCATCAAATCCACCAATAAAGCAGATTCGGAAACGAGAGGACTTTATTGGAACAGTAGTTGGGAGTTCAGATTCTTGTTCTGAATTACTAATAATCCATGAAGGATTTACATTGTTAATCAAAATTTTGATCTTCTTATCAATTAGGCTTGCTAATAATGGGTGGCGACCCATCAATACATTTTTATCATAGATACACTGACACACTACAGACTTGGCTTTCCATAAACAGAAAGCCTCACTGACCCATTGGTAAAATAATTTGAAAGAAGATTTATACCAACGATCTTGCAAATTCACCAGTTCACAACCAATCATATCTTTTCGAATCATCAGAACAATATTTTTCAGTCCATAAAGTACAACACCAATGGCCGTTGGAACGTCAAAGACCACAAGACAGTCATAATCACTTTTTCGGAGTTGTTTTATCACCTTCCTATTCGTCAGTAAAAGTGCAGCCTCTGGCGGAATCCTCCGATAAAACGGATCAGCTTTTCTCATCTTCACAAAATGCTTTATTCCTAATTGCGTAGCTACCTCATCGTCATCTTGACTATAAAGTATAGTTTGGGTAAACTCACGAGCAAAAAACTTTGTCAGTTCCATAAAACGCTTAATACCACCGGTCTGCCTTTCTTGAAAAAGTTTACCGGAAGTATACATAACTATTCTTTTCATCTTTTGTTATAGTTTGACTGTTCGTCAATATCAAAACTTAGTACCTTATTTTCTTAGATAAATTATTTTTTACGCATGGGGTATTTA
>ENA-UAKW01000407-UAKW01000407.1-human-gut-metagenome-genome-assembly--contig:-NODE-407-length-22567-cov-7.360785_pt1 | contig 22567 bp, 19 predicted proteins | sample MGYA00243691_ERZ654450 | MGnify/ENA primary metagenome ERZ654450 (study PRJEB26926, sample SAMN06164673) | human gut metagenome | biome: ENVO:00009003; feature: ENVO:2100002; material: ENVO:00002003... | reverse complement strand
AGCGTCAGATGTGTATAAGAGACAGCTAATATTTTTTATTAACTTGCGGGCGTGATAATTGTTTGACATACCGGTAAAATTTAGCTTATGGACACGAACGAATTGATGAAGGAAGCGCTCGCCTATCACGCCGAAGGAGGCCCCGGCAAAATCGAAATCCGGCCGACGAAACCCGACGCCACCCAGTACGATCTCTCGCTGGCCTACTCGCCCGGCGTGGCGGCGCCGTGTCTGGCGATCGCCGACGATCCGGCCAAGGCGTACGACTATACGATCAAGGGCAATCTGGTGGCGGTCATTACCAACGGAACCGCCGTACTGGGACTGGGCGACATCGGCCCGCTGGCCGCCAAACCGGTCATGGAGGGCAAATGCATGCTTTTCAAGCACTTCTCCGGAATCAACGCCTTCGACATCGAGATCGATACGACCGATCCGGAGGAGTTCATCGCCGCCGTCAAGCGAATCGCCCCCACCTTCGGCGGGATCAATCTCGAAGACATAAAAGCTCCCGAATGTTTCGAGATCGAACAGCGGCTCGTCGAGGAGCTGGACATTCCGGTCATGCACGACGACCAGCACGGAACGGCGATCATCGCCTCGGCAGCGCTCATCAACGCGATGCACCTGAGCGGGAAACGCATCGACAAGGCGCAGATCGTCGTCAACGGCGCCGGTGCGGCCGCCATCGCCTGTGCAAGGATGTTCCTCGCGCTCGGCGCGCGCCGCGACCAGATCACGATGTGCGACAGCCGGGGCGTAGTCACGACCCGCCGCACCGACCTCAACCCCGTCAAGCGCGAATTTGCGACCGACCGGCCGGTCACGACGCTGCGCGAAGCGCTCGTCGGCGCCGACGTCTTCCTGGGCGTTTCGACGGCCGGCGTACTCGACGCCGACATGGTGCGGTCGATGGCCGGCAACCCGCTGGTCATGGCGCTGGCGAATCCCGATCCCGAAATCTCCTACGACGAGGCCAAGGCGGCACGCCCCGACGTGATCGTCGCAACGGGCCGTACAGACTACCCCAATCAGGTGAACAACGTGCTGGGATTCCCCTACATCTTCCGCGGCGCACTCGACGTCCACGCCCGCAAGATCAACGAAGCGATGAAACTCGCCGCTGCGCATGCACTCGCGGAGCTGGCACGCGAGGAGGTTCCTGCGGATCTGGCTGCCGCCTTCGGCGTCGACCGGCTCGAATTCGGCCCCGACTATCTGATCCCGAAACTGACGGACCCGCGCCTGCTCGGCCGCGTCGCCCCCGCCGTAGCCCGCGCGGCAGTCGAATCGGGCGTGGCGCAGCGCCGTCCCGACATCGAATAAACGCAAAGACGGGAAGTCTTCCTTCCGGAGAACTTCCCGTCTTTGTTTTCTTAATTCCTACTCGGCCGACAACCGCTGCCAGACCAGCCGTGAAATCTCGGCGATCAGCGCTGCGGTCTCCCCGTCCGAAAGCGCCGTTTCGGCGACATAGACGCAGATCGCATACCCGCTGCCATCGGGCAACTCGACATACCCCAGATCGTTGTCGGCGATCTTCACTCCCCGCGCATCCCGATCCGACGAACCGGTCTTGTGCCCGATCGTCGTCCCGTCGGGAAGCCCTGCCCGCAGTTTATTCATCCCCGTGGTCGTCGTGCACAACGTCTGCCAGAGAAAATCGCGGTATTCGGATGCGAACAGGCTGTCGTGCCGGAACCGGTCCAACAGCAGCGCCATCGCCTCCGGCGTCGCACGGTTGCGGCGCTGGGCATCCGGCGCCCCACTCATCTCCCGCTCCGTCATCCGGAAATCGAGTCCTTCGGCGGGCAGCCCCTCCACGTAACGCTGCAACGCCCCGATGCCGCCGATCTCGCGGATCAGACGGTCGCAGGCGCAGTTGTCGCTTTCGGCCACCGTGCAATGCAGCAACTCCCCAAACGAGAAACGTCCGCCCGCCGGATGTGCCTCGCGCAGCGGCGACCACGTATCGGGCCACAGATCGTCGCCCGTCACCTCCAACTGCGCCGAAAGCGGCAGCCCCAGCGAGTCCAACCGCGCCGCTGCGGCCAGCGCCAGCGGAAATTTGAAGGTGCTCATCGCCGGCATCGGACGGTTGCCGCCGACCGAGGCGATCACCCTGCCCTCGCGCACGACGGCGATGCCCACCTCGGCGTCGACACCGCGCACGGCCCGGCACAGATCGCGTTCCAACCCGTGCGGCGTAACGAACCACAGCGTCCCCGCCGCACCGGCGAAAAGCAAAAGAAGAAGAAATCGTTTCATCGAGCCGTCGCGGGATCAAACCGACCGGACGAGCCGCGACAATTCGTCGAAGGTCATCGTCCGCACCTCGCAGGCACCGACTGCGGTCGGCAGCACCAGACGGATCGTATCACCCTCGCTCTTTTTGTCCTTGGTCACGGCCGCGAGCAGCCGTTCGGCCGGCACCGGCGGTTCGGTCGCGAAGCCCAGCGCCGCAAGCAGCCGCACGATGCGGTCGCACGCGGCCGGGGCCAGCAGCCCCAGCTTCACGGCCAGCCGTGCGGCGATCGCCATGCCGACGGCCACCGCCTCGCCGTGGATCATCTCGCGCGAGCATTTCTCGACGGCATGGCCGAACGTATGGCCCAGATTGAGTTTGCGCCGCTCGCCGTGTTCGCGTTCGTCGCGGCTCACGATCGCGGCTTTGAGCCGCACGGAGTGCACCACGACCTTATCCATGGCCTCCGGATCGGCGCACAGGCCGTCGAGTCCCGCCCGCTCGATCAGCCCGAAGAGCGGTTCGTCGCCGATGATCCCCGCCTTGACCGCCTCGGCCAGTCCTGCGCGAATCTCCCGCAGGGGAAGCGTCGCGAAGAGCGACGTGTCGCAGACGACGAATTGCGGCTGGGCGAAAACGCCCGCCATGTTCTTGTACCCGTCCAGATCGACGCCGTTCTTGCCGCCGACGCTCGCATCGACACACCCCAGCAGCGTCGTCGAGACGAACCCGAACGGAACGCCGCGCATGTAGACCGATGCCACGAAGCCCGTGACGTCGGTCACGATGCCCCCTCCGACCCCCAGCAGGAAGGTCGTGCGGTCGGCGCCGCGGCGGATCAGCTCGCGGCAGACCTCCTCGACGGTCTGCAACGTCTTGTGCTCCTCGCCCGGCTCCATGCAGATCGGGTCGCAGTCCTCGAACAGTTCGGGACGGCAACGGGCGACATTGCGGTCCGTCAGCACGACCACCCGCCCCTGCGGCAGCAGGCGCGGCAGCTCCTCGACGGCGCGCCCTACCACGACGCGGCTGCGTCCGGCCACTTGCAACGAATAACTCATCATCGAACAGATTTACCTGAATGAATACCTGAGCAAATGTAACACATTTTCCTGAGATTTTATTACCTTTGCCCCCGTAAATATCCCGAGTAACATATGCAAAAACTACGCAATATTGCGATTATCGCCCATGTAGACCACGGAAAGACTACATTGGTCGATAAGATGATCCTTGCAGGAAATCTCCTGCGCGACAACGCCCAGCAGAACGGCGAACTGATTATGGACAACAACGACCTGGAACGCGAGCGCGGCATCACGATCCTCTCGAAAAACGTTTCGGTCATCTATAAGGACTACAAGATCAACATCATCGACACGCCGGGACACGCCGACTTCGGCGGCGAGGTCGAGCGCGTGCTCAACATGTGCGACGGCGTGCTGCTGCTCGTCGACGCTTTCGAAGGCACCATGCCCCAGACCCGCTTCGTGTTGCAGAAGGCCCTCGCGCTGGGCAAGAAACCCATCGTGGTCATCAACAAGGTCGACAAACCCAACTGCCGCCCCGAAGTGGTCAACGAGCAGGTTTTCGATCTGATGTTCACGCTCGACGCCACCGAGGAGCAGCTCGACTACAAGACGATCTACGGCTCGGCCAAACAGGGCTGGATGTCGCACGTATGGACAGAACGCACCGACTCGATCGCCCCGCTGCTCGACGCCATTATCGACGAGATTCCGGCACCCGCAACCGTCGAAGGGACGCCCCAGATGCTCATCACCTCGCTCGAATATTCGCCCTATGTGGGACGGATCGCCGTGGGCAAGGTGACGCGCGGCTCGCTCCGCACCGGCCAGAACGTCACGCTGGCCAAGCGCGACGGCGTGACGATGCAGAAGACCCGCATCCGCGATCTGATGGTCTTCGAAGGATTGGGCAAAAAGAAGGTCGAGGAGGTCGCCTGCGGCGAGATCTGCGCACTGGTGGGCATCGAAGGCTTCGAGATCGGCGACACGATCTGCGACTACGAGAACCCCGAACCGCTGCCGCCCATCCAGATCGACGAACCCACGATGTCGATGCTCTTCACGATCAACAACTCGCCTTTCTTCGGCAAGGACGGCAAATACGTCACCTCGCGCCATATCAAGGAGCGGCTCGACCGCGAATTGGAAAAGAACCTCGCCCTGCGCGTCGAACCGGGACAGAACGCCGATTCGTTCGTCGTCTACGGCCGCGGCGTGCTGCACCTGTCGGTGCTGATCGAGACCATGCGCCGCGAAGGCTACGAGTTGCAGGTCGGCCAGCCGAAGGTGATCGTCAAGGAGATCGACGGGGTGAAATGCGAACCGATCGAAGAGATGAGCGTCGACTGCCCCGACGAATCGGCCGGCACGGTGATCGAACTGGCGACCAAGCGCAAAGGCACGCTCACGAACATGGAATCGGCCAACGGCCGCACGCGGCTCGAATTTTCGATTCCCTCGCGCGGGATCATCGGCCTGCGGTCGAACATGCTCACCGCCACGGCCGGCGAAGCGATCATGACGCACCGGCTCAAAGATTTCGAACCCTGGACGGGCGAGATCGAAATGCGCACCAACGGCTCGCTCATCGCATCGGAGACGGGTACGGCCTACGCCTACTCGATCGACAAGTTGCAGGATCGCGGCCGCTTCTTCATCTCCCCCATGGATCAGGTCTACGAGGGAGAGGTCATCGGCGAGAGCACGCGCGCGGGAGACATCACGGTCAACGTCACCAAAGCCAAACAGCTGACCAACATGCGCGCTTCGGGTTCGGACGACAAGGCGTCGATCGCCCCGCCCAAGATCTTCTCGCTGGAAGAAGCGCTCGAATACATCAAGGAGGACGAATACGTCGAAGTGACGCCCCATGCCATGCGTCTGCGCAAGATTCTGCTGCACGAGGTCGACCGCAAACGCGCATCGAAATAATCCGGAGGGGCGATGGATCACGTCACACTGTCGCTTGCCGTCGGCGCCGTCGCAGGCGCATTGGTCGCCATTCCGATGATCTTCCAGCGGTCGTCGGCACGGTCGTGCTTCTCGGCCTTCTTCGTCTACCTCTTCGCGGCAGTCCTCGTCTTCCACGGCCGTCTGCCCTACCTGCCGTGGTGGGCGCAGGGAATGGCCGTCGTCATGATGCTGACCGTTCCCCTGCTCTTCGCCTTTTCGGGCAAGGAGCGCAAGGCGATCCCCGTCGTGGTGTTCAACGCACTGCTCTTCGGTTTCCTGATCTCGGCGGCGGAGCGTTATCTCTGAAACGACCGAAATCGAACGGGCGGAACTTTTTTTCGGAAGGTTCCGCCCGTTCGATTTGCCGGACAGCCGCCTATTCCGGCCGCCGCAGCGTCGCATAGGAGAGAATATGCCACGTGAGTCCGACGGCGAGCAGCAGCAACCCCGCCTGCGCCCACCACCACGCACGCACGACTCCGAAAATGCAGTAGAGCAGCGTCGCCCAGATCAACGTGACGGAGATGATCTTCGCACGCAGCGGAATGGCGCGGTACTCCCTGAAATTGCGGACGTAGGCGCCCAGGCAGGGATGTGCCAGCAACCGGTCGTACAACCGCGGCGAAGAGCGGCAGAAGGCCCACGCCGCCAGCAACAGAAACGGCGTGGTGGGCAGCAGCGGCACGAAAATCCCGACGACACCCAGCACGAGCATCGCCCACCCGAACAGGATGTAGCCCGCCCGCGAGAGGCGGGAGCCGCCCGCAGGTTTGGCAGGGCGTGGAACACGCGGAGGAACAGTCGGAGATTTCACGCAGTAAAAATAACGCTTTTATCGATTCGTTTGTATCTTTGCCGGGAACGAACTGCCGTCCGGATTTGCGAAAGCGCGCCTCGGCAAATCCGTAAACAAGTTTGCTTTTGCACTCGGCTTGTACACTTTGCGGAGGACGAGCCTCCGCTTAGATAGGCGGCGTCTCGGCAAATCCCAAATAAATTTGGTTCTGCGCTCGGCTTGCACTATCTTTGTATCCGGAAACATGCCAAAACGAACCCGTCACGAAATTAATCTTGCTGTATGGAGAAAAAAATAGGAATCGCCTGCGACCATGCGGGCTATGAAATGAAGGAGTTCCTGATCGGTTATCTGGGAGCCAAGGGGTACGATGTCTACGACTTCGGCACCGACTCGCCCGAAGCGGTGGACTACGCGGATTTCGCGCATCCGCTGGCCGAAGCGATCGAAAAGGGCGAATTTGAGCGCGGCATCGCCCTCTGCGGTTCGGGCGAGGGAATGGCCATCACGCTCAACAAGCATCAGCGCATCCGCGCCGGTCTGGTGTGGCGCAAGGAGATCGCCGAACTTGTCAAAAAACACAACAACGCCAACGTCATCGTTCTGCCGGCACGCTTCATCACCAACGACGAAGCGGTGGAGTTCATCGAGACCTACCTCACTACCGAGTTCGAGGGCGGCCGTCACGAACGCCGCATCGCCAAGATTCCCGTCAAGGGCCGCGAATAGATCGGCCCGCCCGGCATCGAGCTTGCTTCGCTACGGCACTCGCTGCGAAACGGATGCGGCCGCAAGGCCCCTACAACCGCTCCCTGTGGAGAAATACCCCGTCGAAAGGCGGGGTATAGTTTTGCGCCCGCACGGGATCGTCGAACAATCCGAAAAGAGCCGAGCCACTGCCCGACATCGCGGCATAAACGGCGCCCGCCTTCAACAAACTCTCTTTGAGCACCGCCAACCGCGGATGTGCGGCGAAGACGTGCGGTTCGAAATCGTTCTTCACTCGCCCCTGCCAGGCGGTCACGGGCAGCCGCATCGACTCTTCGAGCGACGCGGCCGGTACCACAGGCCGCACGCCTGCATACGCCTCACGCGTGGAAACCGTCTCATCGGGCTTCACGATCAGCAGCGTATATCCTCCGAAAGCCGGCTTCACGGGCCGCATCACCTCGCCGCGGCCCGTACAGAGCTGAGGAGCGTTGCGCACGAAAAAGGCCGTATCGCTGCCCAGTGCCGCCGCGCAGTCGATCAACTCCGCCTCCGCAAGCCGCAGGCCGAACAATGCGTCGACCCCCTGCACGACCGCCGTCGCATCGGCCGAGCCGCCGCCCAGCCCGGCCCCGTAGGGCACACGCTTGTCGAGCACGATTCGTACGGGCCCCGCACCGTAGCGTTCGTGCATCAGCCGCCAGGCCCGCAGGCAGATATTGTCCTCCGGAGGACAATCGACCGGCAACCCCAGCTGCACGAGTTCGGTTTCGATCGCAGGCTCGATCTCCAACCGGTCGTACAACTCCCTCACGGGCACCATTACCGTCGACACGTCGTGGAATCCGTCGGCCCGACGGCGAAGCACGTCCAGCCCGATATTGATCTTGCAGTTGGCTCGTAATTTCATGCGTTGCGATTTTGTCGGCAAAATTACGATAAATTCCCGACACCGGAACCCGCACCCCCGAAATTCATCCCGTCTGTCGCGTTTTCAAGGCTCCTCTCCCGCACCCGTGACAGAACTCTATACAGCCATACTCGCGGACGGCATGTTAACCCGAAGAACGAATCTTTCAAAATCGGATTTAGCAGGCCTTTGATCCACCCAGTCGCACCGTGAAAAGCATGGAAGAATCCCGAACCTTCTCTTTGGACGTTTCCTGCGAACAGCAGTTTTCCACCTCTTGATGCCAAAAGGTGGCACCCGAAGCCCGCGCGGCGCCACGGGCACCGCAATACCTCAACAGGATGTAAGAGGTTTAGCAGGCCGCAAATCTGCACGGCCGCGCCGCAAGAAAAGCGATTGATTCCCACGCTTCGCTGTGTTCCGTTCGACATGGCGAAATCTGATTTTTTAACTCTCAATTTTTCTTTTTTAATTGCGGAGCTTCGTATCTTTGCCCTATGAAATTCCGTACCGAAATCGAAATCCTCCCCTACGACCGGCAACTCTCCTACGACGACCGCCTGCTGGCGCTCGGCTCGTGCTTCGCCACGGAGATCGGACGCCGGATGGCCGAAGCCAAATTCCGCATCGCGGTCAATCCTTCGGGCGTGCTGTTCAACCCGTTGTCGATCGTGCGCACCCTGCGGCGCTACCGCGACGGACGCCCCGTTGCGAAGGAGGAGTTGCAGCACGCCGACGGAAGGTGGTTCCACTACGATTTCCACGGTTCGCTGGCGGGCGACACGGCGGACGAAGCGCTGACGCGCATCGACGCCGCCGTCGCCGAAGGCGCCCGCGCACTGCACGAAGCGTCGGCCGTCCTGCTGACGCTGGGTACGGCATGGGTCTACGAACGCACGGATACGGGCGACGTAGTAGCCAACTGCCACCGGCAACCCGCCGAACGGTTCCGCCGTCGCAGACTTTCGGTCGAAGAGGTGGTCTCGGCGATCGAATCGGTTCTGCCGGACGAATCGAGCGGCAAACGAATCCTGCTCACCGTCAGCCCCGTCCGTCATCTGGGCGACGGACTGGCGGGCAACGCCGTAAGCAAGGCCGTGCTGCGGCTCGCGGCCGAGGAGCTGAGCGAACGCCATGCGCAGGTGGCCTACTTCCCCGCCTACGAAATTCTCTGCGACGACCTGCGCGACTACCGCTTCTACGCCGACGACCTGACGCATCCCTCGCCTCAGGCGGTCGCCTACGTCTGGGAACGTTTCTGCGAGGCGCTGCTCACGCCCGACGCACGGGCGCTGCTGCCCCGCATCGCCGAGATAACGGCCGCAGCACGGCACCGGCCGCTGCGCCCTGCGTCGGAGGCCTACCGCGCCTTCTGCCGCCGCCAGCTGGAAGCCATCGAACGGCTGCCGGGAGTGGATTTCACCGAAGAAACGGCATTTTTTCGCAGCCGAATCGAAATTAATTCCTAAATTTGCCGTTCAATAGATGCTATGATGAAACTCCGCTATTTCCTCCCCTTTCTCGCCCTGTCCGCGACACTCCGCACGACGGCGGCCGAACCGCCGCGGCTGGTCGTACAGATCGTCGTCAGTTCGATGCGCGCCGAAGACCTGAACCGCTACGCCGACAACTTCTCCGACGAGGGTTTCCTGCGGCTCGTACGCGGCGGCACCTTCTATCCCGAGAGCCATTACGACTACCTGCATACCTCGACCCCCGTTTCGCTCGCCACGCTCACCACGGGAGCCAACCCTTCGGTACACGGCATCGTCGCCGAGCGGTGGATCGATTACGTGAACAACAACGTCGTGGAACTCATCAAGGACCGCTCCGCGATGGGCATCGACTGCGACGCCGGCATCGGCGACTGTTCGCCCCGCAATCTGGTGGCCCCGACGCTGGGCGAAAGCCTCCAACAGAGCTCGCCCAAGAGCCTCGTCGCCACCGTGGCGCTCGACCCCGCATCGGCCGTCGTGGCAGGCGGGTACACGCGTAACGTATTCTGGATGGACGCCCCGCGCGCCAACTGGATCACCTCGTCGTTCTATGCCGAAACGCTGCCCGTGTGGGCCCGAAAATACAACCTCAGCCGCGAGATTCTGGGATACATTCCCTTCGCGTGGGAACTGAAATACCCCCGCGAGCGCTACCGCAACTCGCAGAGCACGGTCATCGACCTCAACAAACCCGAACACCTGCGCCGCAAACGCCACCGTCTGACGTCGGTCGAGCCCGAAAAGCCTGCACCGAACGTCCCCTCCGGCATCGAACGGATGCTCTACACGCCCTCGGGCAACGCAGTCACGCTGGCTTTCGCCAAGCAGCTGCTCACGCAGATGCGGCTGGGCAAGGACACCGCACCCGATCTGCTGAACATCTGCCTGGATGCCCCGCGCCGCATCGCCGAGAGCTACGGCCCCGAATCGATCGAGGTGGAAGACATGTACTACCAGCTCGACGAGGAGCTGGCGCAGTTCCTGAACTACCTCTACGCGCAGATCGCGCCCGAAGAGGTGGTCGTGGTACTCACCTCCGACCACGGCACCAGTCCGTCGTACGACGCCGGCATCGTCGAACGCGACCGCTTCAACGCCGCTCAGTTCCAGGTGATCGTCAACAGTTTCCTCTGCGCCCAGCACGGGCCCGGGGAGTGGGTCGTCGACTACGAAGACAACAATCTCTACCTCAACCATACGCTCATCTACAACAAGGGGCTCGACCTGGCAGCCATCCAGAACGAGGCGGCGACCTTCGCCATGCAGTTCCGCGGCGTGTCGCACGCGCTGTCGTCGACGGCCATGCGGTCGAGCTACTTCGGCAGCGGCTACGGCGAGAAGATGCAGAACAGCTTCTATCCCCGCCGTTCGGGCGACGTGGTGGTCAACCTCATGCCCGGTTGCATCGAGGAGCGGCCGGACGTGCGGTCGAAATCGGGATCGATGTACGGCTACGACACTACCGTGCCGCTCGTCCTCTACGGCGGCGGCATCCCCGCCCGCAGAGTGGGACGCAGCGTCGACATGACCTCCGTCGCCCCGACGCTGGCCTACCTGCTCGACATTCCGGAGCCGGCCGCTTCGGAGGGCACGGTTTTGGAAGAATTCAGAAAATAGAAGATTCAACCAATGGATAAGATTCAGGACGAAATCATCGGCGAGTTCTCGGTCTTCGACGACTGGCTCGACAAATACGACTATCTGATCGAACTGAGCGACGCGCTGCCTCCGATCGACGCGGCGCACCGCACCGACCGCTACCTCATCAACGGCTGTCAGTCGCGGGTCTGGATCGACGCACGGCTCGAAGGGGGCAAGGTCTACTATACGGCCGACAGCGATGCCATCATCACCAAGGGCATCATCGCGCTGCTCATCCGCGTACTCAACGGCCGCACGCCGCAGGAGATTCTCGCAACCGACCTCTACTTCATCGACGCGATCGGGTTGAAGGAGAACCTCTCGCCCACACGGTCGAACGGGCTGCTGGCCATGCTCAACCAGATGCGGCTCTACGCGCTGGCGTTCGAAAAGGAGTCGGAAATGAAGCGCTGAGCCTCGGACGACGGCCGGTTTTCCGTTCTTCACCCATAAACACTGCAAAGCAATGACTCCCGAAGAGATACTCAAAGTCGAAAAGGACATCGTCCTTACGCTCAAAACCATTTACGACCCCGAAATCCCCGTCAACATCTACGACCTGGGGCTGATCTACGAAATCGACTATATGCCCGACGGCGCAGCCAACATCCGCATGACGCTCACGGCGCCCAACTGCCCGATGGCCGAACAACTCGTCGAGGACGTCAATCGGCAGGTAGCCAAGGTCGACGGGGTCAGGGAGGTCAACGTCATCCTCACGTTCGACCCCGTATGGGACAAAAGCATGATGTCCGAAGAGGCGCTGCTCGAACTCAACCTGCTGTAAGGCCATGACGGACGAGGAGCTGCGACGTGCCGAACACCGGCTGCTGGCCGGAGCCGCGACTTACGCCTGCGGCGGGTATATCGCACGCCTCGACGCACTGCACCGCAACGACCTCTACACGCGGCTGGCCTACGACCGGCTCGAACGCAAGTACGACGTCGTGCGCGAACTCTTCGCCGAGAGCGACAGCAACTGGAACCAGACCTTCTACGTCCTGCTGTTCCGCACGATCGGCGACGTGACCAACCGCGACGCATTCCTCACGCTGGCGCGGCGTGTAAGCTACCGCATGGTGCTGCGCGAACGAGCCTCGCTGTATGCCGTCGAGGCGATGCTCATCGGCGCTTCGGGATTGCTGGACAACTACCGCGACGACGCCTACACCCGTTCGCTGAAACAGGATTTCGACTACTTCTCCCGCAAATACGAAATCGCACCGATGACGGGCGCCGAATGGAATCTCCGCGACATCCGGCCGGCCAATCACCCGCTGCTGCGCATCGCCCAGCTGGCAGCGTTCCTCGCATCGAACGATTTCCTGATCGACCGCCTCGTCGAATGCCGCACGGCCGAGGAGGTGCGCCGCCTTTTTTCGGCCGAAGCTTCCGACTACTGGTACACCCACTACATTCCGGCGACACCCACCCGCGAGCTGCCCAAGCGCATCGGGAGGATGAAGTCCGACCTGTTGGGCATCAACCTCGTCTCCCTGATCCAGTACGCCTACGGTGCCTACAACGGCAACGAGCGGCTGCGCGAGCGGGCCTTCGCGCTGCTCGAAGCCATTCCCGCCGAGGAGAACCGCTTCATGCGCCGCTGGCGTCTCTACGATCTGCATCCGGCCAACGCCTTCCAGTCGCAGGCATTGCTGCAACTGGCCACCGAATACTGCGACCGGCGCCGCTGCGCGGAGTGTCCGGTGGGTCGCCGCCGGCTGGCAGCGCTCAGACAGTCCGTCCCCGCCGACGAATCCCTCAGCCGACATTGACGTTATGACCCTACGAATCGAAAACAAAAGTTGCATCGCCTGCGGAAAATGCGTGCAGGTATGCCCCGCCGGAATCATGGTGCGCAGCACGGACGGAAAAGGAATCGAAGCCGTACGGACCGACCGTTGTATCGGCTGCGGGCACTGCGTCGACGTGTGTCCCACCGGTTCGGTGATCCACAGCGACTTTCCGCCGCAGCGCGTACACACCGTCGATACCGGCCGTCTACCCGCACCGGAGCAGGTTTTGGAGCTGATCCGCTCGCGGCGCTCGAACCGCGCGCTGACGCCGCACCCCATACCCGACGAAGCCCTGCAACGGATCGTCGAAGCGGCACGCTACGCCCCCACGGCCTCGAACTCCCGGCAGGTCTCCTTCACGCTCGTCACCGAGCCCGAACAACTGCGCCGCATCGCCGACTTCACCGTCGGCGTCTTCGCCTCGACGGCACGCAAACTGCTGCATCCGGTGGTACGGACGTTGCTCAAACCTTTGCGCCCCGACCTCTACCGTTATGCCGCGCGCTTCGCCGAGATCGAACGCGAACACGAAGCCGGCAATGACCCGATCTTACGCAGGGCGACTGCCCTGCTCATCATCCATACGGCCGCTTCCAACCGATTCGGATGCGAGGATGCGAATCTGGCCTACCAGAACGCATCGCTGATGGCCGAGTCGCTGGGCATGAGCCAGATTTACATGGGATTCGTCCTCACGGCCGCCCGCATGGGCAGGAAAAATGCGTTCGCACGGATCGCCGGCATAACGGGCCGCCCGCAGGCGATCATGGCGCTGGGCATACCCGCGTTCCGCTATTCGAAATACACGGAGAGGTGACGGCCCGACCATGCAATCCCCTTATTTTCAGACAACGGCGCAACCGACTCCCTGAACGGCCGCACGGATGCAGCCGCAGGCGTTCCGACCGGGAAGGCCCCGAGCCTGTCCCGCCCGATATGCTGCGGCAAACGGGGAAAAGCGCCGGAGCGGCATTTCAAAACCGACTGTTCGCCAATCCGATCCCGTTTTTTTCTCAATCTCGCATTTTTATATTATCTTTGTTGTTCTAAGATCGAAAATCAATAAAACAAACTCATCCGTATGGATATTGTAACCGGTATAATCAAACTCCTGTTCGGTTCGAAGGCGGACAAAGACCGCAAGGCCATCGAACCCTATGTCAACAAAATCAAGGAGGTCTACCCCTCCATCGCCGCACTTTCGAACGACGAACTCCGCGGCCGGAGCCAGGCGCTGATGAAGCAGATCGCCGATTTCATCGCCCCCGACGAGGAGCGCATCGTCACTCTGAAAGCGCAGCTGGAACGCGCCGAAACCGCACTCGAAGAGAAAGAGAAGATTTCGAAGGAGATCGACGAGATCACCAAACGCATCGACGAGAAGATCGAACAAAAGCTCGACGAAATCCTGCCCGAAGCGTTCGCCATCATGAAAGATACGGCGCGCCGTTTCGCCGAGAACGAAACGGTCACGGTCACGGCCAACGATTTCGACCGGCAGCTGGCCGCCTCGAAGGATTTCGTCACGATCGACGGCGACAAGGCCGTCTACGCCACCCACTGGCTCGCGGGCGGCAACGACGTCAAATGGGACATGGTGCACTACGACGTGCAGCTCTTCGGCGGCGTGGTGCTCCACAAGGGCAAGATCGCCGAGATGGCCACGGGCGAAGGAAAGACCCTCGTAGCGACGCTCCCCGTATTCCTCAACGCACTGGCACGCAAGGGCGTGCACATGGTGACGGTCAACAACTACCTGGCCAAGCGCGACTCCGAATGGATGGGCCCGATGTACGAATTCCACGGACTGTCGGTGGCCTGCATCGACGATACGCAGCCCAATTCCGCCGCCCGGCGGCAAGCCTACATGGCCGACATCACCTTCGGCACGAACAACGAATACGGCTTCGACTATCTGCGCGACAACATGGCCTCGTCGCCCAAAGACCTCGTGCAGCGCAAGCATCACTACGCCATCGTCGACGAGGTCGACTCGGTGCTCATCGACGACGCCCGCACGCCGCTGATCATCTCCGGTCCCGTCCCCAAGGGCGACGACCAGCTCTACGAGCAGTACCGCCCCGCCATCGAGAATCTCTACAATCTCCAAAAGAATCTGGTGACGGGACTCGTGGCCGAGGCCAAGCAGCTGATGGCCGACGGCAAGACGGAAGAGGGCGGCATCAAGCTGTACCGCGCCCACAAAGGGCTGCCCAAGTACAAGCCGCTCATCAAGTTCCTCTCGGAGCAGGGCATCAAGGCGCAGATGCAGAAGACCGAGAACATCTACATGCAGGACAACAACCGCCGTATGCCCGAAATCACCGACGACCTCTTCTTCGTCATCGACGAGAAGCTCAACTCGGTGGAGCTGACCGACAAGGGACACGAGGCGCTGTCGAAATACTTCAATGAAGACGGATTCTTCGTGATGCCCGACATCGGCGCCGAAGTGGCCGAGATCGAAAAGGGCGAAGGGACAGTCGAGGAGAAGGCGCAGAAGCGCGACGCGCTCATCAACGACTACGCTGTCAAATCGGAGCGTGTGCACACGGTGCACCAGCTGCTCAAAGCCTACGCCATGTTCGAGAAGGACATCGAATACGTCGTGATGGACAACAAGGTGAAGATCGTCGACGAGCAGACGGGCCGTATTCTCGACGGCCGCCGCTATTCGGACGGCCTGCACCAGGCCATCGAGGCTAAGGAGCGCGTGAAGGTCGAAGCGGCGACGCAGACCTTCGCCACGATCACCTTGCAGAACTATTTCCGCATGTATCACAAGCTGGCCGGTATGACCGGTACGGCCGAGACGGAGGCTTCGGAGTTCTGGAGCATCTACAAGCTCGACGTCGTGGTCATCCCGACCAACAAACCGATCCTGCGCGACGACCGCGAAGATCTGATCTACAAGACCAAGCGCGAGAAATACAACGCCGTGATCGACGAAATCGTGCGGCTGGTCGAAGCGGGCCGTCCGGTACTCGTCGGTACGACGTCGGTCGAGATTTCGGAGTTGCTGAGCCGTATGCTCAAACTGCGCGGGATCAAACACAACGTCCTGAACGCCAAGCAGCACCAGCTGGAAGCGCAGATCGTGGCCGAAGCCGGCCGTACGGGACAGGTGACCATCGCCACCAACATGGCGGGCCGCGGTACCGACATCAAGCTGTCGCCCGAAGTGAAGGCGGCCGGCGGTCTTGCGATCATCGGCACCGAGCGCCACGAAAGCCGCCGCGTCGACCGACAGCTGCGCGGCCGCGCCGGCCGACAGGGCGATCCGGGTTCGTCGCAGTTCTTCGTCTCGCTCGAAGACGACCTGATGCGTCTGTTCGGCTCGGGCCGTATCGCCACGTGGATGGACCGCATGGGCCTCAAAGAGGGTGAGGTGATTCAGGCCGGCATGATGACCAAGGCGATCGAACGCGCGCAGAAGAAGGTCGAGGAGAACAACTTCGGCATCCGCAAGCGGCTGCTCGAATACGACGACGTGATGAACTCGCAGCGCGAGGTGATCTACACGCGCCGCCGTCACGCCCTCTACGGCGAACGCATCGAAATCGACCTGAACAACATCATGTACGACTTCGCCGAAGCGTTCCTGCAAGCACACGAAGGCGCCGAGTTCGAAGATCTCACCTACGAAATGATCCACGAAGCGGCCATCCAACCCACGTTCGATGCCGAAACCTTCGCCAAGGCCAAGCACGACGAACAGGTGGAGCTGATCGTCGCCGATCTCAAAGCCGCCTACGCACGCCGTGCCAAGCTCATCGCCGATACGGTGCGCCCCGTCATGGAACGCATCTACGAAGACCGCAAGGATCAGCTCGACAGCAACATCTACTTCCCGATCACGGACGGGCACCTGGGCTACAACGTTCCGGTCAACCTGCTGCGCTGCAAGGAGACGGACGGCGCCGAAATCTTCCGCGTCTTCTCGAAGGTGGTGATGTTCACCACCATCGACGACGCATGGCGCGAGCACCTGCGCGAAATGGACGACCTGCGCCAGAGCGTTCAGAACGCCACCTACGAGCAGAAGGACCCGCTGCTGATCTACAAGTTCGAATCGTTCGGACTCTTCTCGAAGATGCTCGAAAAGATCAACCGCGACGTACTCTCCACGCTCAACAAGGCCTACATTCCCGTCCGCGAGCAAAACGCCGAAGCCGTGCAGCGCGAACGTCAGGAACGCGCCAAGGTCGACGTCAACAAATTGCAGGCCTCGCGGATGCAGGCCGCTGCGCAGGCCGGTCAGGGCGAACGCGGCCCCACGGCTCCGATCCACGTCGAAAAGAAGGTCGGCCGCAACGACCCCTGCCCCTGCGGATCGGGCAAGAAATTCAAGAACTGCCACGGAAAAGGACTTTAAACCGCACCGATTGCAAAGAGGTTAAAGACGGAAAACGCCTTTAACCTCTTTGTTTCGAAACGAACCGACATTTATGGGATACAAGGAAGAGAAACAGCGCCAGCTCGATCGCCGCTACCTGCGTATGGCGCGCATCTGGGCGGAGAACTCCTACTGCGTCCGCCGCAAGGTGGGAGCGCTGATCGTCAAGGACAAGATGATCATCTCGGACGGTTACAACGGCACACCCTCCGGGTTCGAAAACATCTGCGAGGACGAAACCGGCAAGACCAAATCCTACGTGCTCCACGCCGAAGCCAACGCCATCACGAAGGTAGCCAAAAGCGCCAACAACTGCGACGGCTCGACGCTCTACATCACCGCCGCACCCTGCATCGAGTGTTCGAAACTCATCATTCAGGCCGGCATCCGGCGCGTGGTCTACTGCGACGAATACCGTTCGGAGGAGGGGCTCGACCTGCTGCGCAAGGTGGGAATCGAGTGCGTGCAGATCGACGACATCGGAGCCTGACACCGGCAAACCGACGCATGAAACGGATCGTCATCATGGGCGCCACCTCGGGCATCGGGCTCGAAACGGCCAAACGCTGCATCGCCGCCGGCTGGCGCGTCGGGGCGGCCGGACGCCGCTCGGAGGAGTTGGAACGGTTGCGCGGACTCGCCCCGCAGCAAGTCGAGACCGAAGCGATCGACGTCACGGACGATGCGGCTCCCGCAGCGCTCGAACGGCTCGGCGGCATGGATGTCTACCTCCACGTGGCTGGCGTCGGCAGCCAGAACCCGCAGCTCGATCCTACGGTCGAACTCCACACCGTCCGCACCAACGTCGAAGGATTCACCCGCATGACGACGGCGGCCTACGGCTATTTCGCCGCACACGGCGGCGGCCGCATCGCTGTCGTAAGTTCAATCGCCGGTACGCGGGGACTGGGCGTGGCCGCGGCATACTCCGCTTCGAAGCGGTTCCAGAATACCTACATCGATTCACTGGCCCAGTTGGCACGGATGCAGGGATCGAAGATCCGCTTCACGGACATCCGTCCGGGATTCGTCGCCACCGCTCTGCTCCGAAATGCGGATTACCCGATGCTCATGCGCCCCGAGAAGGTCGCCGAGAAGTTGTTCCGTGCCTTGGAACGCGGCAAACGCCGCATAGTGATCGACCACCGCTACGCCCTGCTGGTGCTGCTCTGGCGACTGATCCCGCAGGGAGTGTGGGAGCGGCTGCCGATCCGCAGCAGAGCATAGGATCCGCCTCGACCAACCGGGCATCGTTCCCTCTCGGACGGTGCCTGTGATTCATGACACGCATATTATCCGTTCATCCGATTCCGAACAGTCCCGTATCGCCAAGCAATATATCGATTCACCGTACGAAGCGGCGGACCGCACGCACCCAAACCCACGTGATACCGACCTTAGTCGAAGATAAACCGCAAATACGCCGAAGCGTCCACGCGAGCTACTCGCGGATAAACTCCACCCGCAAAAACATACAAAAAAACCGCGCGTCTGTTTCGACGCGCGGTTACAAGGGATTCTCCCGATCGCACTACTCCTTCACACAACGGACGGGACAAGCATAGTAAGCCCGGATCAAAGCCGACGGCTTGATCGCAGTTTGGGTAAAGTCGAACCCATAAGCCTGTCCGGTCGACGGATCCATGGTCGCACTCCAATAATAACCGTGCGAATCGTAATCCGCCATCATTGAACCCGAGAAATAGCCCACAGCCTGATAATAGGCATTATCGGTACGAAGTCCATGTTCCCATGAACTCATCGTCACGTCGTTCCAAGGCGACTGTGCATCGATACCCGATACGGGCACACGCCACCCTTCGGGACAGGGATCGAACGGACTCTTCGTACCGTCCTCGTTGCACCAGCGGTCGGATGCCAACCCCGGCACGTCGGAAAGCCAATCGTAGGTATAACGGTAATTGGGTGCACCATAAACATCCTTCAATCCTTTGAGCGGACTCTGAATCGACGAAACCATATTCGCCGTCGCATCTGTGGAACAGGTGCTGGGCATCGATGAAGTAGAGGTCTTGCCTACTCCGTCGTAGACGTATCCCGCCATCCACGGATACTCCGACCAGTTGTTACCGGCCAGCGGATCCTTGCGACCCCACTGATAGAGGCAAGGTGCCGAGTACCCGTCGACCGCGCCGCCGGTAAGATCGCCGAGATTACGGCTCATGAAGGTCACACCGTTGGAAACGTATTGATTTTCCGGCTGCGCAGGATCGTAATCGACCACCCACAAGTGCCAGCTCCAATAGAATTTACCGGACATGTCGCTGAGGCCGACAACGATGTTTCCCTTCAAAGGAAGCGTTTGGCCGCCGGTCTGCTTCTCGGCGGGAACCGTAACGACGATCTTGGCCTCTTCGCCCGATCCGACCAGACGCAACTCCTCGTTCGAAACAATCATCGTCTTGTCGTTATAGTTCGGCGCCTCATAGTAGTAATCCTGCCATACGATCATCGGTTTCAACTCCTTGGGAATGGAGATGCCGCTCGACTGCAACAGCGTGTTCGTATTCCAGACGGCATAGGCCTTGGCAACAGGGATTTCGACAGTCTGACCGGGACGCACGATATAGCTGTTGGGCAATGCGAGTCCCGCGGAAAAATCGCCTTCGTAATCGGGCAGACCTTCGCCGCCCGTCCAGTCGACAATCTCGTTGCTCAGCACACGGATGCCGTCGCGGTCCACTTCGATCCGGCTGACGGTGCATTTTCCCGCGACCAGTTCGTAATCGGCCGGGATATCCCATGTGAAACTCTTGCTGAGCGCCGGCACGACGATCGTCGCCTGACGGTCGCTCTGCGGCACCTCGGTCGACGGCAGCATGATCGTCGTAAAGGTGTTGTCGGTCGAAACCCCTTCCAGCAACAGGTCGCCTGGCTGGCCGGTATAGGTCAGCGTACCGTCGCGCAACGAGAAATAGGCCGTGCGATATACGTTCTTTATCATGAGGCTGATGCCGTCCAAATCCGATTCGGAGATACCGGCACCCTTGACAATCTGCAAGCGCAACTGGGCCAGCACATGCGAGAATTCGAGCGCGACAGCCGGCTGTGCGGCGGTATATCCCTTCGAAGCCCTACACCACAACAGGTCGATGCCCGGCAGATAGTCCTGCTGCGAAAGATCGACCGGATAGAGATCTCCGTTGATCCGGTCTTCATCATCGCTTTCAGCACCCTGTTTCCACGGATAATAGGCGACGAAATCGAACGACCCCTCGGCAGGCATTGCGATCTTACGGTCGGGTTCTTTCGGAGTCAGTATTCCGTCGGTCGAAACGGTATAGGCGACATTGTCGCACCCCTCGACGACATTTTGGGCAGCGAACGTTTCACCGTGTCCGATCATATAGACGCCGACATTGTAAACCGGACTCCAATCCGGATTCAGGCCATTCTCGACGGATTTGACGGTTGCAGTGAAGGTCGGCTCGACCGTCACGGGCTCCGTCACAGGTCCCTCATCGGGCGTATCGTCGTCCTTGCAGGCAGTCGTCCCGATCAGCAATACGCCCAACGTCAGAGCCATCAGTGTCCGACTATTGAATAAAGCTGTATATTTCATGATTGTGAATTCTTTTTGAGTGTTCGACATGGGTTATTCCTTGACACAGCGCAGCGACATGACGGTGATGCGGTATTGGGTATACCCCGAAAGCGCCGTATCGCTCTGAAAATAGAATCCGCTGCCGGCGCTCTCCTTGCCGACGATCCCTTCTTCGTGAACGGGGCTGGCCGCCCAATAATAACCGATCACTCCGTTGTAGTCCCAAGAACCATTCGACGAACGATAGCCCGCCGCCGGCCAGTATCCGGTATCGGGATCCAACCATGTAAAGCCGGTATTCCAGTTTCCGGTCGCAGCCACGCAGCCGTCCCAGGCCGATTCGAACGGCTCGGAAACCGGCACGCGCCAGCCGCGCGGACAGGGATCGAAAGCAGTCTTCGCACCGGCATCATCCCAACGGTCGTCACCGATATCGTCGCCTTCGCTCTCCAACGTATACCAGTCGTAAGGCGAACTATTGGCCTGAATAATACTGGTCGGCGAAGCGATCGAATTGACCAGATTGGTCGCTACATCCGCCACGACGACCTTGCTGTCGAAACCGACCGACTTGTTGTTGCCATCCCAAAGCGGCTTGCCCGCCGTATCGCCCCATTGTGCAGGGGTGGGAATCGGATCCTTACGGCCCCACTGGAATTGGAGACCCATCGAAAGCGGATCGCCGACCGCGGAACTGAATGCGCCGATGTTACGATCCATGAAGGTATTGCCGTTGAAGGTCTTCTGTACGGCAGGATCGTTGGGATCGTAGTCGGTCACCCAGACATGCCAGCTCCATCGGATCTCGCCGCCGACGCGAACGGCCACCAGTGCATTGCCTTCGCCGAGCGCAGAATCGGTTCTGACCTGAATGACGGCGTCGCGGCCCTTGCCGACGATCGCGAGCTGATCGTCGGTCAGCATGAAGCGATTGTCGTTCCAAACGATTTCAGCCTCCATCTCGCCGGCGAGTACATTAGTCGAGGTCGACGCCAACACTGCATTGCTTGCCCACACGTCGACCATTTTCGCCACGGGAATGTAGAGCACGTCGCCCGGAGCGATGACGTAGGAATTCGGTTCGATCGAAGCATCGTCGGGCAGCGGAGCGATCAGGAATTTCTTCACGGCACCGCTTTGCAACTGCGCATCCCGCGGCGCCTCGTAGTCGAAGGAACCAGCCGCGCCGCCCAACGTATAGAGTTTCGTACCCTTCGCGATCGACTGCGCAGGCAGGTAGGCATGGTAGGCGATGCCGTTGCGGAACGCCTTCACATCGCCGGTCTTCTCCTCGACGGCGACCAGTTCCTGTGCCTGGCTGGCCGCTGCAAGAGAGAAACTGGCCGCCACACGCACGTTGTTGAGTGTCACGTCGCGCTGCGTCAAACGGTCGTCGCCGGCAATACACCCCTCGACGAGTACCAGTTTATGATGGAACGTAAGCGATATCTCCTCGAAAGGAGCCTCGACCCGAATCGTGCGCGCTGTCATCAGATCGACGGACTGCTCCGACGCATCGTACTTCAACGCCGTAGGATCGGCGTTTTCGACATAGGGATAATAGGCATAAACGTCCAGCACCTGACCGTCGGCCGGCGCATAGGATTTCGACCCCTCCTCTTTCCACGAACCGTCGTCCTGCCGGACGAACTTGGCATTCTGAATGTAATTTCCCGCAGCCCCCGGATACGCCTGAACGGCTGCATCGGAACGGAGCACGGCGAAAAGACCGATTGCATCGCCCGTCTCGAACGAAGTCTTGTAAGCCGCATCGGTCGTCGCTCGCGTATCGGCGACCGTCGCATTCACACAAAGCGTCGCATTCGTCGCCGGCATCCGCCCATCGGCGAGGTCATCTATTTCCCCCCCCCTTTGGCAGGACGCCGCGACGACGAGTCCCAGCAACGACATCGCTGCCGACCGGAGCCGGCAGTTTCGAGTCGAAAAAATGTTTCCCATCATGTAAAGTTTAATTAATAAACCCGTTGGTTGAATTAAAAAGTTAGTAAAATGACAAATGAAAGGTTGTGCAT
>ENA-UAKW01000389-UAKW01000389.1-human-gut-metagenome-genome-assembly--contig:-NODE-389-length-23182-cov-8.139015_pt1 | contig 23182 bp, 10 predicted proteins | sample MGYA00243691_ERZ654450 | MGnify/ENA primary metagenome ERZ654450 (study PRJEB26926, sample SAMN06164673) | human gut metagenome | biome: ENVO:00009003; feature: ENVO:2100002; material: ENVO:00002003... | reverse complement strand
ATCTACACTCGACTAGTCGTCGGCAGCGTCAGATGTGTATAAGAGACAGACGTAGAACCGGGTTCCAAGCACGCGGACGTCCATCTTTCCGGTGTGTACGGTGAAAGGACGTGCGGCGTCGTGGGCTACCTCGATGTAGATTTCGCCTTCGGCGTAGATCTCGCGGCGGTCATCGTCGAATGCCGAGGGGTAGATCAGCCGCGATCCGGCATTCACCCACACGCGGGTGCCGTCGGCCAGCGTTAAGGTCGTCTGCTTGCCGTAGGGTACGAGCAGCTGGTTGAATGCGGCCACCTCCTTTTTCGTGATCGGCTTTCGGGCATCTTCGTTGATGTGGATCTCGGCGGCATCGTAGCGGATCGAGGATTTCTTCTCCTCGAGCCGCACCGTTTTCTGTTCCGAGAGAATGAGCTGCACCTCCTTTTCGGTGTATACGGGGGCCTCTGCCGTCTGGACGAACTCCCGAATGTCGGGGATTTGCTGTCCTGTCTTGCCGCGGAGGAAAAATCCGGTGACCAGCAGCACGGTGCAGGCGGCTGCACAGGCGATTCCGACGAAACGCCGCCGGACGGCCGGCGCCGCGGGACACTTCTCCGGTTCCGCGATCCGTTCCGTGAGACGGCGGTAGGCCGCTTCGGCGTCGAAGAGGGTGTCGGGCAAGTGTCTCTCGCCCCATGCGTCGTAGGCGTCGAGGTAGCTGCGGCGGTGTTCCTCCGAAGAGCGGAGCCAGTCGAGGAGTTCGGCCTGCTCGGCATCGGAGAGACGTTCGCCGTCGAGGTGGCGTGCGATCAGTCGGTCGATATGTCGGTTTTGTGCGTTCATCTATCTTATTCACGGATCGGAGGGCCGAATCCCTACCTTCCCGACCGGAAAAGATTCCGATCCGTCCGAAGCGGGAAGCCGCACCTGCCGCAACTTCCCGCCGTATCGGGAAGACGTCGCTCGTGTGGAAAGCATACGGGGACGTACCGATTCTCTATTTCTTCCGTCGTCCGTAAGTTCGGGGAGGAGGACGAGGATTACCGGCTCGAAATAGCAAGTAAGCAGGGTATTCCGACCATGGGCAGGGCTGGACGTATCGCCGAGATATTCGAGTATCTGGTGAAACTCTCTGCCCCCCCCCTCTTTTTACGTTCTTTATCGACGAGTTTCTGGAATTTTTCCGCGTGAACAAATCGGGTTACGGCGGCATCAGCATTGCGTCGGATTATGAACTTATTCCCATACAGAAAATGAGAAACGAATCACCCCGTCGCAAATGCGGCAGGAGCGAAAGCGTGAGAGGAATGCACGATTACTCTTCTTTTTCCGGACAGCCTCGATTGTCCGAAAGGGCTATGAAGAGGCCGTCTGACAAGTTTTAGACGGTATTTTTGCTTATTTGTATTCCATCGTTGATAATAGAATATTTCCCCGATATTTTGTGTGACCCGATACGATTCGTATATCTGAATGGTGATAAGGAGTAAGCGCAGACCATGGCAGAGATGATTATAGATATGGCTGTCGTCGATCCCTTCATGTTTGCAGGATAAGAAATACGAAGGGAGGCCGTTTTTAGCCTCCCTTCGTATTCTATATCGTTCATTCTCTGGCAAGAACAGGTTTCAGCATAAAGTTGAACACGTAGTCCCGATACGGCATTCTGTATTGCGGGAGCGGCAGGCGTCCCCAACTGTTCACGCATCCCAGTCCGGACTGGGCGCTTTCGATATGGACGTGCGTCCGTCCGTCGGGTACGAGGTCGCCAGGATGGCGGACGTATTCGGACGATCCGTTGTCGAGCTGCGGAATGGCGTAGGGGATTGCCGAAGCTGAGAAGTGACGGTCGGAGCAGAACTCGATTCCGAATCCCGAAGCGTCGGTCAGCCGCCACCAGCGCACACCTCCGCGTGTCCCCGACTCCTGCGGACTGGCGTATTTGGGGTGGAACTGGTCGGCGACGCGCTGTGCGTAGCGGCCTACGAATGCTGCACTCGACCGGTCGGCGTAGTTCTCCATCGGGCCGCGGCCGTAGTATTCCACAGCGTCGAACATGCCCGGGGTCTCGAAGGCCATGCCGAAGCGCATCAGGTCGGCGACATCCTTGCGCGCGGGGTCGGCGGTCATCGTTTCGCCGATGCGGATCGACCCGTCGGCGGCGATGACGTAGGCGAGGCGGAGTTGGGCGCCGACGGCGGGGATCATGTAGTCTGCGACGGCCTTCGCCCCGCCGTCTCCGGACGTGAGGGTGAAGTTGACGAGCTCCGGTTCGGCCCCGGCCCACATCCGGCTGTCGGGATATTTTCCGGTCTGGCGCACGCCGAGATCGTTGTCCGTGGCCGCACGGTAGAAGCTGGGACGCAAGGGGCCTGCCAGCAGCTCGACGTTGCGCAGGCGGTAGGAGCGGATGAAACCGCTCTTCGGGTCGAACGTGACCGAGAATCCCTCGCCCGAAACGGTTTTGTCGGCGATGCGGAGCGTTCCGGCGGGAGCTGCGGCGACGAAGCGGGCCGCAGGATCGTCCTCGCGCAATACGAGCTGGTCGGCGGCTACTTCATAAAGCGCGTCGAGCAGTCCCTGCCGTTCGCGCAACTGGTAGCGCACCGTGAGCAGCACCTCCCCGTCCAGGGCTTCGACCTGTTCGGGTTTGTAGCCCAGCGTCACGGCGGCGGTGGCCTGCGGAGCCACGTCGAGGCGTTCGACCGCGCCGCTCAACACGGGCCGTCCGTCGGAGGTGATCTCCCAGAGAAGGCGGTAGGGCGAAAGGTCGGTAAAGAAGTTTTCGTTATAGACGTTCACGATGCCTTTTTCCAAATCGCGGGCCGTGGTGTGGATCGGCCGGTGCTGGTGCTTCACTTCGTAGGCGTGGGGATGCCACGTGCGGTCGGCGGCCAGTACGCCGTTGCAGCAGAAGGTACTGTCGGAGGCGTCGACGGCGTTGTAGTCGCCGCCGTAGCGGTAGGTCAGCCTCCCTTCGGGGTTGCGCCATGCGAGGGCCTGGTCGGCGAAGTCCCAGATAAACCCGCCCTGATATTTCGGTTCGCGACGTATCATGTCCCAATACTCCTTGAATCCGCCCAGCGAATTGCCCATGGCGTGAGCGTATTCGCATTGGATAAGCGGTTTCGCGGGATCGTCGGCGAGGTATTTCTCGCATTGGTCGTAGCTCCAATACATCGGGCAGACGATGTCGGTGTTGTAGTCCCCGTGGTAAGAGGCCTGCTCGTACTGCACCGGACGTGACGGATCGAAGGACTTGATCCAGTCGTAGCAGCGTTCGAAGTTGGGGCCGTTTCCGGCCTCGTTGCCCGTGCTCCATACGATGATCGAGGGGTGGTTGTAGTCTCGGAACACCATGCGCCGGTTACGGTCGAGGTGTGCGGCGGCAAAGGAGGGGTTGCCGGCCAGATTTTTCGACTTGTCGCGGTAGTGGTAGCCGTGCGACTCGATGTTGGCTTCGTCCACGACGTAAAGCCCGTACTTGTCGCAGAGGTCGTACCACAGCGGCGTGTCGGGGTAGTGGCACGTGCGCACGGCATTTATGTTGAGCCGCTTCATCTCGCGGATGTCGCGCACCATCTCCCCGCGTGTGACATAATAACCCGTGTTGGGCTCCATTTCGTGCCGGTTGACGCCTTTGATGAGGATCGGCTTGCCGTTTACGAGCAGCTGTCCGCCGCGGATCTCGACTTTGCGGAACCCCACGCGGAAAGCTGCGGCTTCGGTCACCGAACCGTCGGCGGCGAGAGCCTCGGCCGTGAGCGTGTAGAGATTCGGGGCCTCGGCGCTCCATTGCTTCGGGGCGGTGACCTCGAACAGCGTTTCGGCGCTGTTGCGGCGGGGACGGAGCGTGCGGGTGTCGAGCGTGCGGCCCTCGTCGTCGCGGAGCGTCAGCCGTACGCTGCCGACACCCGGCGTCGCGGTCACTTCGGCGCGCAGCGTCCCGTCGCGGTAGTCGTTCACGAGGTCGGGCGTGAGCCGCACGTCGGCCAGACGGCGTTTGTCGCGGGTGTAGAGGTAGCAGTCGCGGCCGATGCCCGAAAGACGCCAGAAATCCTGGTCTTCGAGGTACGAACCGTCGCACCAGCGGTTGACGCGCAGCACGATCAGGTTGTCGCGGCCCGGCGTGATGTAGCGGGTGACGTCGAATTCGGCTTCGAGCTTGCTGTCCTCGCTGTAACCCACTTCACGGCCGTTGACCCAGAGCGTCACGTTCGAGGTCGCCGAGCCGATGTGGATGAATGCGTCGCGGCCTTTCCAATCGGCGGGAACCCGGACGGTGCGGCGGTAGAGACCCGTGTAATTCTGCTCATGGGGAACCAGCGGAGGTTTCACCTCGAAGAATTTGTGCCACGGGTAGGGCTTGTTGGTGTAGACAGGGTCGCCGTAGCCGTTCAACTCCCAGATTCCCGGCACGGGCATCACGCCCCACGACGAGTCGTCGTAGCCGGTGCGGAAAAATCCTTCTGGCTCCGCACCCGGACGTTCCGCGCGCAGAAAGGCCCATTCGCCGTTGAGCGTGCGGTAGAAAGGCGAACGGGTGTAGTCGTTCTCGGGAACGGCCTCCGAGGCCGTCGGGAAGACGATGAAGCTCGTGCGCATCGGAGCGCGGTTCACGGCGAAACACTCCGGATCGAGCCACCGTTCCGTGGGAGATGCTGTGGCCGACAAGGCGACAGCGAAGAGGGCAAACAACAGCAGCAGTTTTTTCATAATAAGGTTCCCGAATTAAATAAGTAGTAGAGTCAGAGAGTATCCACGAGCGGTATTCTCATGAAGATACAGTCGTTCCCGATCTATTTATTAACGAATAAAGTGCGGCCAATGTTTCACCGGAAAGGAATTTTTCCTTTCCGGTGAACTTATTTACTGAATTTTAATACAGCGAACCGCCATGGCGCAACAGGTATTATCGGCATTGGTGTTCCAACGGTAATCATAAAAGTCGAGGGCTTTCTTTTCCGTTGTCGGCGAGATAGTTGAAGACCAGAAGAACGTTACGCGCCCCGGGTAGCGCATCTTGGCGCTCCATACGCGCAGGGCCGAGCCCGGGAACATGAACGTTTGGTCGCCGATGGTGTATTTGCGTCCGTACGACTGGTCGCTGACGTTTTCCTGCGTGGTCTTGTTCGTGTCGATGTCCTTGATAAACCCGTTGATTTCGTCGAACGTCGGTACGCGGTAACCGGCCGGACACGGGTCGTTGTTGGTCTTTGTGCCGCTCGCGCCGCCCCAGTAGTCTTCGACCTCGCTGTTGGAGCCTTTCCAGCCGCCGGAGTTGTAGACCCCGTAGAAAACGGTCGGATTGGCGATGCTCATGCTCATGTCCATCTCCTTGTTCACGAACTTGAACCCTTCGCAGAGAGCGTCGTTGTAGAGGAAGAGCGCCGTGAAGCCGTTGTCTCCCGTGGTCTGGAATCCGACGCCTTCGTATTCGTCGGTGTAGTTCTTCTGGATGCGGTTGGCGCCGATGAACGGGTCTTTGCGGCCCCACTGGAAGTAGACGCCCAGCGAGCCGACCAGAGCCCCGTCGAACTCCGTGGCGCCGACGTTGCGGTCGAGGAACGTACGGCCGTTGACAGTCTGCTCGGCGGGGGCCTGGGCCATCCAGATGTGCCAGCTCCAAACGATCTCGCCAGCATCGTTTGTGAGTGCGATTCCGGCATTTCCGGCGTTCCCGCTGGTCTGGAAGACGATGCGGCCCGCCGAGAAGTGCACGCCCGATACAAGTCCGGAACCTGACGACCATACCCAGTCGGCGGCAGACCCTTGGACGGCGGTTCCGTCGGGACGTTTGGGTTCGATGCTGTACCAGCCGCCTTCGGTGACGATGTAGCAGTTTGCGACGCCCGTCGCCGAAAGATCCTTCGGGCGGATCACCTCGCTCACTTCGCCGTCGTAGAAGTCGGTGGACATGCGAACAACGGCCTGGAAGAAGCAGGGTTGGCCTGTGTCGGGAATGTCGAGACTGAAAGTTTTGTTCGCTTCGTCGACTTGCGTAGCCCGTACGAACTGTACGGAGGCGACGCCATCCGCGGTCGCGGCGTAGCGGAACCCTGGCTCGACACTCAGGTCGCGGTCGAGTTTGTAGCTGCCTTTGAGCGTGAGGACTCCTCCGGCGGCTTCGGACAGTTCGGTGGTCACTTCCGGAACGGAAGCCACTTTCACCTCGAACCAGCCGGTGACTCCGTTGTAGGTTTTGCCGTCGATGACCATGTAGGCCCGGAAATAGTGGTCGCCGTTGTCCACGTCGGAGAGCGTGAGTGAAAAACGCCCTTCTTCGTCGACCGGACAGACGCGCCGTTCGGATTTCATCATTTCGGCTGCCGTGCGGCCGTAGAGGAATCCCGCTTCGGAGACGGTACGGCCCATGGCGTTGCAGTTGCCGTTGAGCGTCGCCTTTCCCGCCGCGGCGTCGACGGAGGCTTTGCCCGTATTGACGATCGGTGATGCCTGCTGCTCTTCGTCGCCGGGATTGGGGTTGAAATATTCGTAGCCTTCGGAACAGCCTGTGCCGCACCATGCTGCGAAAATCGTCAGTACGATATGATACCAGATGTGTCGTTTCATAAAGGTTCGGATTTTGGATGGTTATTTTTCGCCTGCCCGCTGTTTTTTGTAGAGCGCGTATCGGGTAAAGAGGCTGTCCGTCGTCTGCCGCATGTATTCGACGCTTCCGCGCGGATCGTTGCGCGGCGTGACTTCGTACATGAAAGGCCCGTCGTAGCCCGACCGCATGAGTATGTCGATTACCTTCGGCCACTCGACGATGCCGCGTCCGGGCATCCAGTGGCGTTCGTCCACTCCGTCGTAGTCCGAGACGTGGATGTTGGCGATGTAGGGGGCGAAACGTTCCGCGAAGGCGTGGCTCTCTTCGCCGAGCAGATGGTTGGTGTCGTAGCAGATTTTGATGTCGGGGACGTTGGCCACGAGCCATTCGAAATCGGAGCTGCTGTTGCCCAGACACCCGCGCGGAAGATCCTCGACGGCCACCGCCGCGTTGTAGCGCTCCTTCACCAGCGGAATGAATCGCAACAGCATTTCGCGGAGGTTTTCGAGTCGCCGTGGACGCTCCTCGTCGGAGATCCGGGCTTCGCTGCTGGGGTGCACCACCACTACACGGAACTTGCCGAGGCGCGTCGCGCGGTCGAGAATCTCGATCCAGTTTTTGAACGTCGCTTCACGCCATTCGGGACGGTCGTCCGAGAGGTCGTTCGGAGCCTTGCGCGTGAAAGGGAGGTGTACCGACCACAGTTTCAGTCCGGAGCCTTTCATTGCGTTGTTGAACCGCTCGATCCAGGCGTCGTATTGCTCCTCGGTGCCGCCGGTCAGATTTCCCGTCCAGGCTTCGATCCAGCGGATGCCGTATTTGTCGTGCGCCTCCTTGTAGGCTTCGGGCGTCATCGAGCGGATGGCCCCGTAGACTGCGCCGACTTCGTTCAGCCGCTTCTGGCCGGATGCGAGGAGGGGCAGGAACAGGAGCAGGGGGAGGAATTTGAGTGTGTTTTTCATGGATGCCGGTTATTTTGCGGGTTGTACGAAATCGTGTTTTGCAGGGTAGCTGTATGGGTTGTCGAGGAACCAGCGCGCCTTGTAGATCTGCATGCCGTTCTGCTCGAAGACCGTGCGCCCTTCCGTGTCGATGACCTTCGTGTTCCACCATTCGTCCGCTTTGGGAATCAGCAGGACGGTGGGGAAACCCTCCGGCCCCGAACTGACCGATTTGATGTCCGACTGCGAAAAGCCGACCGTCTCCATCGACAGATCGGAGCCCGAGACTTTCATCGCGTAATCGTTGTTCGTGAGCCACAGGGCGTTTTCTCCGTAGACGGGGAAGAGGTCGTGGGCCCAGTTGCCTTCGGGAATCGAGGTTTCTGACTCCTTCGTGATACGGGGATCGTTGCCGTCGCCGTTGTAGGTGAACACGCACAGCTTGTTGTCCGAGGTGGCCAGCAGGCGGCCCCGCGAACGGTCCCAGACGGCGCTGTGGCAAAAGGTCAGCGGCAGTTTCTGGACGACTTGTCCCGTACGGGCCACCGTGTCGACGCGGAAGGTGCTGAGGAACCCGTCGTTGTCGGTCGACGCCACGACGAGGTTCCCGTCGGGGAAGACCTCGGCCGAGTGGGGATTGTTGCCCGCCGAAGCGTAGAACATCACCTTTTTGTCGGCGATGCGGATGATCGCTACGCCGCCGCCCGAAGCCGTGGCCAGTATGTAACGGCGGTTGTAGATGGCTTTGACCTCGCTCGGGAGCCGCATGAGCGACGTAGCGTCGGGCATGTCTGCGGCGCTTGCGGCCCGCCACTCCCAAAGGGTCTCTCGGGTATCGGCGTCGACGATGAGAATGCGTCCCTGTGCCTGTTCGGTCAGCAGCAGCGGGTGCTCGCATTCGTAGATTTTGTCGGTGTCGTCGGGGGTAGGTTCGGGTTCCTCCTCGACCGGAGGCATGGGAACTTCCGTGATCTCGATGTCTTCCTGGCAGGCGGTCAGGGAGAAGAGGCAGCCTGCGCATAAAAGGGCTATTATACGGCGTTTCATAATCATTCGGGGTTATTGGTTTGCATTCGGTTGGTGAGCACGAGCGTCGTGACGGTGCTGCGCCGCCCCGAAGGGGCGATGGTCACGCAGCGCAGTGTCCGCTGCTCGCCGCGAGGAACCGCGATGTCGAACTTCTCGGGCATCTCACGGTCGAAATCCTGCGGTACGGCGCCGTTGAGCGTGTAGCGGACTTTGCAGCCGGGAAACGGAGGCCGGATGACGAAGGAGAAACTTTCGCCTTCTGAGGTTCCGTCCTCGATGCCCAGAGGGGCGGGCAGGCGGTAAGGCTCTCCTGAGGCGTCGATCCGTGCGAGGTGGGCCGGAAGGCGCACCTCGGAGAATTCCCGCCACGACTTGCGCTCGACGGGCGACCATGCAATTTCGGCCAGCGCGTAGATGCGCGGCAGGAGCTGGAAGCTCGCGCGCCCTTCGGTTCGGATGAATTCGGTCCACAGGTTGGCCTGTACGCCCAGCAGGTAGCGCCGGTCTTCGGGTGCGATCCCTTCGTCCGGATCGTAGCCGTAGATTTTTTCCAGCGGCAGGAGGCTGCTGCTCAGACTGACGGGTTCGTCGTACGAATCGGTGGCTTTCTTGTCGAAATAGAGGTAGGTACTCGGTGTCATGATCACTTCGTGCCGGCGGCGTGCGGCGGCGATTCCGCCCCTGGTGCCGCGCCAACTCATCACCACGGCGCCGGGAGCCAGCTCTCCGTCGAGAATCTCGTCCCAGCCGATCAGCCGGCGGCCCTTGGCTTCGAGGTGACGGCCGATGCGGAGGGTCAGGTAGGTTTGCAGTCCGGCTTCGTCCTCGATCCCTTCGTCCTCCATGCGGGCCCGGCAGTCGGGGCACTCCTTCCAACGTACGCGGGGACACTCGTCGCCGCCGATGTGGATGAGCTTCGACGGGAAGAGTTCCAGCACTTCGTCCAGCACGCCTTCGAGAAATTCGAAGGTCTGCTCTTTGCCCGGGCAGAAAACATCGTCGAGGACGCCCCAGCGTCCGCTCGTCTCGAAACTTTTCGGGCCGTGGCCGCACGCTAGTTCGGGATAGGCGGCCAGGGCGGCCGTCGCGTGACCGGGCATTTCGATCTCGGGAATGACAGCGATGTGCCGTTCGGCGGCATAGGCTACCACTTCGCGGATCTCGTCCTGCGTGTAGTACCCGCCGTAGCGGCCTTGTTCGTAGGTGATCGGGTCTTCGTGGAATCCGCCGATCTGGGTTCGGGTTCGATAGCCGCCGATCTCGGTCAGGCGCGGGTAGCGTTTGATCTCGATACGCCAGCCCTGGTCGTCGGTCAGATGCCAGTGGAAGGTGTTGAGTTTGCACGAAGCCATCCAATCGAGGTAATGCTTGATGAACCTTACCGGAAAGAAGTGGCGGCAGACGTCGAGATGCAGGCCGCGGTAGCGGTAGCGCGGATGGTCCTCGATCGAGACGCAGGGAAGGTTGCCCCGTTCGTCGGCCAGTTGGAGGAGGGTTTGCAGGCCGTAGAAGAGACCGGCGTCGTCGCCGGCCGAGAGCTGCGCGCGGCGTGCGGAAATGTCGATTCGGTAGCCTTCGGCCGGGATTCCGGCTGCGGTGTCGCGTCGCAAAACGATGGCATTCACTCCGTTCCACGTCGACGCGGGATGGCATGGCTTGACCAGTCGTCCGGTCAGCGCAGCCAGATTTTCGGGCCGGATGTCGAAACCTTCCCATTCGACGCGGCATCCGGCCGTGACGAAGACGCCCGTACGGAGTTCGGCCTTGACGGGCTGGGGAATGATTTGCAGCTGTCGGGTCGAGGCCGAAACTCCTGACACGATGCAGAGTGCGATTAGCGTGAGTATTCGTTTCATGGTCAATAGCTGGGGTTATTGGGCAGCAGGTTGCGGTTCAAGTCGATTTCGCCCTGCGGAACCGGCCACCAGTAGTCGCGCGAGGGCTCGAAACTGCGTACCAGAATGACATCGTTGTTGAACTTGCGGATCGGGCCGTTGTTGACGTTTTCGGCCTCGCGCCAGCGGCGCAGGTCGTTGTAATAGTAGCCTTCGCCGACGAACTCCGCGCGGCGCTCGTAGCGGATGACGGCGCGCAGTTTCTCCTGATCCTTGCCGGGGAATTCGAGCGCCGACTCGGCTGTGAATCCTGCCCGGGTGCGGATCGGGCGCACCGTTTCGTTCCATACCGTCTCGTCCAGCTCGTTCAATTCGTTTTTGGCTTCGGCGTACATCAGCAGGATGTCGGCGTAGCGCAGGATCATGTAGTCGATAGGCGATTCGGTGTCGCCGATGCTTTTCTCGGCGGCCGTAGGCGTGTGTTCGTCGTAGACCGTGTACTTTTTGATCGTGCATCCGGTTTGCTGGAACTGCGTCGCCGTGACCGTCGAGCCCATGAACTTGCAGCCCGGGTAGACGATCGTGGCGCCGAAGCGCGGGTCGATTTTCGAGGGATCGAGCCGCTGTTCGCCGGGAGTGCGGGCATTGCCGTCGCGGTCGCAGTAGAAGTCGATGAGGTCGCGCAGCGGCGCCATCGTCCCGTATTGGCGGGCAATCAGTTCGAACGAGAGCCCCAGCTTGTTCTGGTTCATGCACTGTACGCTGAAAATACATTCGGAACTGTTCTCTCCGCTTTCGAGGAAGAGATTGCGGTAGGCCGAACCGATCTGGCCCGGGGCGGTGAAGAGTTGGTAATCCGAATCGCAGTCCATCACGGCGCGGGCCGCGTCGGCGGCGTCACGCCACTTCTGGTCGTCGTGGCTGGGGTTGAGCAGCGGGCTGGCCTCGAAGAGCAGGATGCGGGCTTTGAGGGCGAGCGCCGCGCCTGACGTCGGGTGTCCCGGTTCGGCCTTCGGAGGCAGGACCTTCGAAAGCTGTTCCAATTCGCCGAGCATGAAGGAGACCACCTCTGTGCGCGGGGTGCGCGGCAGGGATTTGTGCTCCATGGCGGGGGTCGTGGTAATCAGTGGACAGTCGCCGTAGTAGGTCGTCAGCATGTAGTAGAACAGTACGCGGAGGAAGCGCGCCTGATTTTTGTACTCCTCGATGACGCTCTTGTCCAGCTCGCGGTTGAGGTCGATGTTGTCCAGCAGCGTATTACAGCGTCCGATGCCTTTGTAGGCGTGGCTCCAGCGGTTGGCGATGATGCCTCCCGAAGTGGCCGTCTGCGCACCGTTGGCGATAGTCGTCCAGGAGTCGTCGTTGCTGAAATTATAGCCGTTGGGCGTGGCGTCGTCTTCCCAGTAGACGGCGGCGCGGCCGTAGATGCCGTTTTCGAGCAGGGCGTTGTAGCACCCCGTCAGGCCGCCCTCCGCGGCTTTGGCGCTGTACCAGAAGGTTTGCTGGTCGTAGCGGTCCTGCGGTTCGATGTCCAGGTCGCAGCCGGTGCAGAAGGCTCCGAGCAGAACCGGTATGATGATTTGAATGCGTTTCATGGTTGATCGGTTTTTGTAAGATCGGTTATAGGGTGAGGTTGATGCCGAAGCTGATGGTTTTCAGGATCGGGTAGGAGAACAAGTTGACCTGCGAGATCGAAATTTCGGGGTCCCAGATATTGAAGTCCGAGAAGGTGACGAGGTTCTGGCCGCTGACGTAGACCTGCAAGCCCTTGATACCGATGCGTCCGACGAGCTGCTTGGGAAAAGTGTAGCTCAGTTGGATGTTTTTCAGACGCAGGTAGGAGGCGTCCTGAAGCCAGAGCGTCGAATTCTGGAAGTTCTCGCCCGCTTCGGGGTAGGTCGTCAGCAGTGGATATTCGGTATTGCGGTTGGTGGCGCTCCACGAATCCCTCACCCATTGTTTGGTCAGACCTGCGCCGTTGTAGAGGCCGAAGGCCATGTTGCTCGACGGGTAGACCGACACGTCGCCGACGCCCTGGAACTGCGCTTCGACGGCGAAGCCCTTCCATCCGAAGTTGAGGTTGAAGCCGTAGGCGAACCGAGGTATCGTGTTGCCGGCGATGACGCGGTCGTTGCCGTCGATGGTGTTGTCGTTGTTCTGGTTGACGTATTTCACGTAGCCGGGGCGCAGGTTGGCGCGGTTGCCGTAGACGGCCTGCGCGTTGTCGATCTCCGACTGGTTCTGGAAGACGCCGTCGGTTTCGAGCAGGTACCACGAATTGATCGGATACCCCTCCTTGCAGATCAGCCGGCCGTTGATTTCGGTCTCGCCGTTGAGATCCACGATTTCGTTGCGCGTGTAGGAGAAGTTGCCCGAGATGCCTGCCGAGAAGTCGCCCCACGAGTCGCGCAGCGTGAGCGAGAGCTCGATGCCTTTGTTGTCCACCACGCCCACGTTGCTCTTCGGGCCGCTCAGATCGCCGACCTGCGAGGGCAGGTTGACCGTGCGCAGGATGCCTTCGGTGCGTTTGAGGAACCAGTCGGCCGAGAATAGAACGCGGTTGCCGAAGGCCGAAAAGTCGATTCCGGCATCGTAGGAGGTCGTTTCCTCCCAGGTGATCGTGTTGTCGGCAAGAGCGGAGATGGCTGCGCCGCCGTATTTCGTGCCGTCGAAGCTGTAATCGTAGCCCGACGTGTTGACCGAGCTCAGGTAACTGTATAGCGAGACGGCCTGGTTGCCCATCTTACCCCACGAGAAACGCGGTTTGAGCTGGTCGATGAACTCCGCGTTTTTCATGAAGTTCTCCTGGTCGATGCGCCATGCCAGCGAGACCGAGGGGAAGAAGGCCCAACGGTGGTCGGGGGCCAGACGCGACGAACCGTCGTAGCGGAAGACGGCGCTCACGAGGTAACGCTGCTTGTAGTCGTAGGAGAGACGTCCGAAAACCGAGACCAGCTTTTCGCGCGAGGAGGCGCCGGTGGCCTGAGCGTTGACCTGTCCCGAAGCGGAGTTGAGATCGGTGTGGTAGTTGTCGTAGAATCCCTCCTTGTAGGCTTGGAAATTGTCGTTGTAGAACTCCTGATAGTCCTGGCCCACCATGACGCCGATGTGGTGTTCGTCGCGGAAGTTCCCTTCCCAGCCCAGCGTCTGGGTGAAGAAACTGCCCGTCGCCCAAGCATCCCAGTCCTTGACGCGCGGCACCGCCGAGTTGTAGTTGCGGACCTCTTCGGTCTTGGGATTCATGGTGTACATGGCCGGAACGTGGTCTTTGCTGCGGGTGTCGCGTTTGCGGAAGCTGAAATTGGCGTCGTAGGTGATGCCGTAAGGGAGCGTCAGCTTCACGAACGCCTTGGCCAGCAGCTGTTGTACGCGGCGGTCGATCGAACCCTGCTCGATGATCATGCGGGGATTCTCGTAATTGCCGCGGCCCGGGGTGGCGATCCAACTCGACCCGTAGATGCCGTTTTTATGGTAGTCGGACATGATCGGAATGGCACGCATCATGGCGTCCATTACCTTGTTCGTGCCGTATCCCGGCTCCGTGTAGTGACGCATGTTTCCGTAGAGCGATCCGCCGACCTTGATGTATTTGTTGAGCTGGATGCCGAGTTTCAGGTCCATCGAAATCCGGTCGGCCCAGTCGTTGGCGATGAATACGCCGTCCTGCTTCATGTAGCCTACGGCCATGCTGTAATCGAGCCGTTCGGTTCCGCCCGAGATGCGCAGATCGTGTTGGTGGACGAAGGCCGGTTTGAGGCAAATGTCGAACCAGTTGGTCGCAGGGTAGACGTCGGGATTGGTTTTCATGCCCTCCTGATACTCCTTGATGACGGCTTCGGAATAGGAGACTCCCGAGGGCGCCTTGCCCGAATTGATTTCTGCCTGATTGCGCAAACGCATGTAGAGGATCGGATCGTCGATCGGGTCGGGGAGGTAGGTGGCGTATTGTACGCCGAAATTGGCCCGATAGTTGATTACCGGAGCGCCTTTGACGCCCTTTTTCGTGGTGATGAGAATCACGCCGTTCGAGGCTTTCGAACCGTAGATGGCCGCCGAAGCGTCTTTCAGCACGGAGATCGATTCGATGTCGGCCGGATTGATTTCGTTGATGTCGTATTCCACGCCGTCGAGCAGCACGAGCGGATTGGCGCTGCTGAGCGTATTGACGCCGCGGATGCGGATCGTGCCTCCGTCGGCGCCGGGTTTGGCGTTGTTCTGGTTGATCCACACGCCCGGGGTGTTGTACATCGCCTGCGCGGTGTTGGTGATGGGTTGGTTGGCCTTTTCCCGCATATCGATCGTGGCGACCGAGCCGGTGAGATTCACGCGCTTGACCGTGCCGTAGCCTACGACCACGACGTCTTCGAGAACGGTAGCCTCTTCCAGACGGACCTCTTCGGCGTTCGATGCCGGAAGTACTTTGGTTTTGAACCCGATATAGTTGAAGGTCAGCTCCTCCGTCAGGGCGGAAACCGTCAGTTCGAAGCGCCCGTCGGAGTCTGTCACCGTGCCTTGGAGCGTGCGCATGTTGACGACAGTGGCGCCTACGATCGGGCCCCCTTTCGAATCGATGACCCGTCCTTGGATTTTCAGCGGTTTGTCGGGTTTCGGCGCATCCTCTTTTTTCGAAATAAGCACCTGTTTGTCGACGATCCGGTAGGCGTAGGGCGTACCGGCGAACACACGGTTGAGCACTTCCGGGATTGGAGCGTCGCGTTTCGATACGGTGATGCGCAGCGTGGGATCGATCAGATTGTTGTTGTAGAAAAAGGAGAGTTCGCTTTGCGCTTCGATGGCTTTGAGCACGTCGAGGATCGGAGCGTCCGTCATTTCGACGGTCAACCTCTTCCTCTCCTGTGCATGAAGCGTTACGGGGATGCCGTTTGCTGCAAGGAGCGACATGCAGCAAAACAGGATCCAGAGGCTTTTCCGGATGTTGTAAAGGTTTTTCATAAGGTTTTTTAGAATTAGGTTTGGGTCGGTGCGGTGCGGAGTCCGGCCGCCGTGCGGCCGGAATGTTCGGCGGAGCCGTTATCCGTATCTTCGGTTCTTCTTCATGAGGCGGGTCGTTTCGGGTTCTTTTTTTTATTTTTCGTAGATGCGCACGTACATACCGTCGCGTCGGTAGAAGAGCGGTGTCTGGTCGGTCGAGGATTGGAGAAGCTGCAAGGTGCGGTCGAGTGTCTCGTCGCTCAGCGAGAACGTGTAGTGGTAGCGTGTCGCGATCTCTTCGGGACAGTCGATATGGCAGTTGTACCATCTTTCGAGGCGCGGCAGGATGACCGACAGGGGTTGGTTCTCGAAACTCAATGACATGCGCTCGTGCCAAAGCGTGTAGCGTTGGGCGTCTACCCGGCTGACGATCACTTTGCGTGTGTCGGCGGAGTAGGTGAATTTCTGGTCGGGCGAGAGCGTGAAGGTCTGTTTCGTTACTCTGGGGAGGGATACACGTACGCTGCCGTTGCGCAAGATGGCCTCCACGTGCCGGCCCCCGAGATCGGAAAAGACTTCGAAAGCCGTTCCCAGAGCCGTGACGTCGATGCCATTGCTGCTCACGACGAACGGTCGGGAGGGATCTTCCGCCACCTCGAAGAACCCCTGGCCGTTGAGCTCCACCCGTCGTTCCCTGCCCGAAAAATCCGCGGCGTACCGGCACGAGGAGTTGGCTCCGAGCCAGAGGGTCGAACCGTCGGGCAGCGCTACCTGTTCGGTGCTTTGGTTCCCGCTGTACAGGGTGTGGATGATTTCCGGAGCGGGACGCCACAGCAGGTTGACGAGGGTGAGTCCTGCACCTATGGCCAGCATGATTGAAGCGGCGGCGCCGTAGCTCCGGCTAAGCCATGCGGTGCGTACGCCTCCCTTCCGCCGGATTTTTTCATGCGGCATCGTGCGGGCGACGATGCGCTCCCAGATACGGCTTTCGCGCAGGAGGTCGTCTTCGGCCGGTTTTGCGCAACGATCCCATTCGCGCTGCATGTATTGCGTGACGTCGTGCCGCTGCCAGAGTTCCGGCATCTCTTTCTGCGGGAGTTTGCCGGCGAGCAGTTTGCGGACGAGCGTTTTTATATCTGTCATTTCGTGTTTTTTGCGGTATCCGTAATAAATACCCGGCACGACACCAGATACCCTTAGTGCGTGCGGTAATTTTTTGTGATTTTCGGAAAAAAAACGCTCCGATTCCGGTCGGAATGTCGTTTAGCAGACCGGTCCGTCGTTGAAAAGCGCGAGCCAGAGCAGCAGCGCGAGGTTGTCGCGCAGGAAACGCAGCGCTTCGTGCATGTGCGCTTCGACGGTTTTTTGCGAAAGGTTCAGTTCTTCTGCGATCTCCCGATAGCTCTTGTGCTCGCGGCGGCTCATGTTGAAGACTTGCCGCTGACGGGCGGGCATCAGGTCGATCAGTCGGTCGATGTATTCCGCAAGGTCGCGGGCGCTCACTTCGGATTCGATGTCGTCGGACGATTCGAGGGCTGCGAGGACGGATACCTTGAAACTCAACGGGTTGATCTGTTTATGAAAGCGGTTGAAGATCAGATTGCGCGTGATGATGAAAAGCAGTCCCGAAAAATTGCCGTCGGGGTGGATGCGTTCGTGAATCTGCCACAAACGGATGAACACCTCCTGTACGACGTCCTCCGCATCCTCGTCGTTTTTCAGGTAGAGGCGGCTGAAACGGAAAACCTGATTCCAGTGGGTGCGATAGAGACTGGCGAATGCGTTGGCATCGCCCTGCCGGAAGCGGTCGAGCATTTGTTCTGTCGGATTCTGAAAGGGTCGCTTTTCCATCGGATGACATGCGGGAGATACGGCGCTTTTCCGGGCGGTTAGGGCCGGATCGGTCGATGTTCCCCTGAATGAAATAAGTATTTTAGGCAAAAATATCAAATTATTTGTAATTTACAGGCGATGACGAGTTTTTTTAATGAGCTTGTGATTTGTCATTCGCCGCGTGCTTTTTTCAGCCCGAAAGGTCGATGAGCTTCGCCCGAGCGCCGAAAGATGTGCATTGTGGAATTTTCGACGCTTTTCCGATATTGACGTGTATCCGGGAGAGGAAATATGGGGTCGCTTCTGTGCGGAGGAGTCTTGCTTTGGGATTTTGATCGGAAGTCTTGGTGCGTACGGATGTATACGGCTTATATGAAAGGTTTGGCGGACTACGCCAAAAGAGGCGTATGGAGATGTCCCGATTAAAAAGCCGGTATGCTCATTTTCGAAATAGCGCGCCGGCAGAATCGTATCGTTTTTATCCGAGCCGTATTTCGGAGATGCCTGCGGTTTTTCCGGTTAGACGGCGATGCGGATGTGCCCCCCCCCTCCTGAACTCGCGCAGCCCAGCGACCATACCGCCGTACCCGGCTCGCTGACGTTCTCGCTCGGAAAGCTCGCACCTCAGAACGCGGCCGCCCAACGGCCCGGTTCTAACCAACCAAGTTTCATTCGCGAGCTTGAATAGATGTCATGCGTAATCGCATCGATTAGCTCCGAAGATATGGGTCACCTTATGAAAAACATTATACCATCCGATATTTGGATAGTCATCTTTCCTATGACTTTGATAAGTTTTCGCGGTATTGATGAATTTTGTCTGCTTGCTGATATACTATTGTGTTGTTATTGATTATCAATAGCTTACGACTTAAAAGATGGAATTTTCAAAAATTTACTCGTTTTTTTGTAAAAAAAATCAAAAAAATTAACTTTTTCATCGCCTCTCTAAACAGTGGGGAAAAGGTAAACTCCGTCTTCTGGAACCCCGACTTTTGTTGGATCTTCAATCAAAGGGTGAGGGTAAGATCGGCCAGCAGAACAGCTGTCTCCGGCTCCTCTTTCGGGGCATCCTTGGGTTTCCAGGCCACGATGAAGCTAACGGTCGCGGATTTGACCCGGTAGCCTTTTGTAAACCAATCGGTAAGTGTTTTCTGCATTCGGGTCGAGAGTTTGGCTACGGGGAGGCCTGTTTTCTCGGTATAGAACGTGAAGTCGTGGTATTGCAGCGAATCACCGCTCTGCAGTGCTAGTACTTCGCGTTTGATCCCCTTGAAGAACTCCAGATAGACGTCCCGGTGGGAGAGTTGCAGGACGATCTCTTCGGGTAGGGTATAGCTCCGATCGTCGTGATCGTGACGGTCTGCCGTCAGACGGTCAAAACAGTGTCCGTTGGTATGGATGAACAGCCGGTTCTTGGCACGGGTGATCCCCACGTAGTAGCGGCGCATCAGCTCCGCATTCTTGGTGTAGTTGTCAGTCAGAAGCATGTAGACATCGTCGAACTCGCGCCCTTTGGCCTTGTGGATGGTCGATACCACCACCTCGGAGCCCGAAACATCGCAGAAATCCTCCATTGATGATTCGAAGACGAACTCCTTGAAATCGCTGATGTATTTCGTCTGGTTGAGATGCTCGAACTGTTCGAAGCAGCGCTTCACAAGTTCCAGATTCTGACTTCGCCCGTAGGTATTGCTCGTGGCACGCCTCGCCTCCTCCCAGAGTTCGCCCGAAATCACGGGCGTCGTCACTCGCTTGTCTAGGTATCGGAGGAAATAACGTATCTCGGAGAGGTTCCAGAAGCGGAAGCCGTCCATCGACTGGATCAGTTTGCACGGAACGCCCTCCTTGCGCAGAAGTCCGGTCAGGATGACCGCCTCCTCATTCGTCTGGGTAAGGATACACGAGGTGCCCGCATGGCGATGGCAGCGCAACTCGTCGACCAGCGGCTGATACATGATCTCCGACGTGTGGTGAGTGACGCTGACCCACCCCTCTTCGCTGCGCATCGATTTAATCGGCGTGTGCTTCATGCGCTTGGAAATCGATCGTACAAATTCGTTGGCAAAGGTGACAGGATGGCGGGCACTGCGGAAATTGTCGGTCATCTCGATGAAGCGCGCCTTGGGGCGCTGAGCCAACTGGAACATGTAGTCTGAGTCGGATCCCCGGAATTCGTAGATGTTCTGGTCGTCGTCACCCACGGCGATGACGCGCATCTCCTCGTTGTGGGTCATCAGCGCCGTTACGAGGGCATACTCGTCGTCGGCCATGTCCTGTGCTTCGTCGATGACGAGCACCGTCTTGCCGATCTTGTTGGGTTCGACCTCCCCCTGTTCGATCATTCGGGCAGCCCGGGAGACAATGTCCTGGGCATCTTCAAGGTTGCCGATACGCCCCAGCAGGTCGAAACAATAGGAGTGGAAGGTCTTGATCTCGACAAAATGGGCTGCATTGCCGATCAGCACCATTAGTCGTTGTTTGAATTCTGTGGCCGCCGCGCGCGAGAAAGTGAGCATCAGCAGCTGTTCATGCTTGACATCTTCGAGCAGAAGCAGCGATGTCAGTTTGTGGACCAGTACTCGGGTTTTACCGCTGCCGGGTCCGGCCGCAACCACGATGCAGTGGGACTCTTTGTCGGAGATGATCTCCATCTGTCGCGGGGAGAGCGACCCGAAGAGCTGCTCGTATTTCTTGGGCGTCAGGTTGCGCTGGATCTCGTTGATGCGTTCGCCGCGGAAGTATTTTGCGATGAAACGCCGGTAGTCCATCTGGAAATAGTCCTGCACGAACTGCAGCGCCGCATTGTAGTCCTTGACCATCAGATTGGCATACTCGCCCACGATGTGGACCTGCTGGATCTTCTGTTTGTAGAAGGCGTTGAGTAACCGGTAGTCGTCGACCTTGTAGCGCGACTTGTTGTCCTTAATCCTGCGGATGTCCATCGCGTTGTAGAGGACCAGAAATCCCCCTTCGAGCTTCAGTGCCCCGATCTTCGAGAGATAGAGGAGTGCCTCCTCGACCTCGCCCAGCTGCAGGTCGTTCCGTTCGAAGAGCATCGTCCGGTTGTTGGCCTTGAATTGATTCAATAACTCGACGATCGAGAACTGCACGGCATTATCTGCGACGGTGTGTTCCTGCCCGGTGGCGTTGGGTTGCATGAGCGTACGCGTCAGCTCGGCGGCCTGACGGTAGAGCCATCCGATGGCGAAGCGGCAGATTTCGGCCCGTTTATCGAACCGGGCCTCCGTTGATTGCTGGTCGGTCTGTTGCCGAAGTTGCAGGTTGTGGTCTGCATCCTCCTGTTTGCGGAGGTATCCCTTGACCGTAAGGAAATAGAGCAGAGTCCGGATATCCTTCTCTTTTGAGGTGCCGATTCCCTCCTGGATGGCATCCTCGTTCAGCTGCTTGCAGGAGATGCAGAGCCCCTCCTCCGGGATGCGGTGGAGCAGGTAGCGTTCGAGCTGGATGAAGCGTTCGAGCAGCTGCTGCGACTTGCGTTCCGAATCCCCTGTTCCGAGCAGATAGGCCGACAGATCCTTGCTATCGGCCAGAATCCCCTCTTGGCGCATGCGCTCCACGGCGGAGATAACCTCGCGCTTGCTCATGCCCAGAATGTCGGCTAGGTAGTCGATTCGCGATTCGGCCTCCGAGTCCTGCGCCTTAGCGATATACTTTTTCGAGATGAGTGACTTGATGATGCGGACCGCCTGTTCGGTCTCCTTGCTGTCGAACAGCGGTGAGGCCGTCAGCCGTCGGCGGGCTTCGTCGAGATTCCGCACGGTGATGCCCGTGGCGTAGACGTGGGGAACGTTGTTACCCCGTTCGAGGTAGCCGGCCTGTTCAAGTGCTGCAAGTGCGGTTCGTACCCGGGTCTCGATGTCGGAGCCCGAACCGTCCCAACCGGCCTGACGCGCAATCTCCAGTGCCGACGAATTGACCCGCATGCGCTGGCGCGTGAGTTCCTTCACGGCCTTCCATACCTGCTGGATCTCACCGATGCTCAGCTTCGTCTGGTTCAGCAGGATGAAGTGCTTGTCCAGATCGTTGTCGCCGTAGAGGACGTAGCAGCGGGCATGCAGATGGGGGTTGCGGCCGGCGCGCCCCGCCTCCTGTACGTAGTTCTCCAGCGAATCGGAGATGTCGTAATGAATCACCAGCCCCACGTCGCTCTTGTCCACACCCATGCCGAAGGCCGACGTGGCGACGATGATGTGTACATGGTTGTTCATGAAGGCCTCCTGGTTGGTGATCTTCTCGTCAGAATCCATCTTGCCGTTGAAGGGAAGGGCCCGGAAGCCGTCGTGGGTGAGGCGTGACGCCAACTCCCGGGTTCGACGAGTTCGCGAAACATAGACGATGGTCGGACATTGTGAGTCGGCAATGAGTTCGCGCAGCCGCTGGTATTTCTCTTCGTCGTTGTCGACGTGCAGCACCGAGTAGCTCAGGTTTGTACGTGTGGCTTTCGAGGCGAAGAGTTCCAGATTCAGATCCAACGTCTGTTTGAAGTAGTCGCGGATGTCCTGGATCACCTTCTGTTTGGCCGTGGCCGTGAAGCAGGAGACCGGGATCGGGAGTTTGCTTCCCTTTTTCTGCTGGTATTTGCGAATGAAGTGGCCGATATAGAGGTAGTCGACCCGGAAATCCTGTCCCCACGACGAGAAGCAGTGGGCCTCGTCGATGACGAAGCGGACGACGTTGCGGGCAAGGAGAATGCGTTCGATCGTTGCCGAGCGGAGCATCTCGGGCGAGATGTAGAGTAGCGCAGCAGTTCCGTCCTGCACTTTCTCGATGGCCAGTGCCCGTGTGATAGGGTCCAGCATGCCGTTGATGGTGACGGCCTCGGTGATGCCCCGTTCGGCGAGGTTGTCCACCTGATCCTTCATCAGCGACTGCAAGGGCGAAATTACTACTGTCAGTCCGTGGACAGATAGTCCCGCCATGAGTGCCGGCAGTTGAAAGGTGAGCGACTTTCCACCGCCGGTAGGGAAGATTGCCAACAGTGAGCGTCCCTCGACGGCCGCCTGTGCCGCCCGCTCCTGGAGTGGTTCACCTTCGTAGGTACGGAAGGCATTATAACCGAACAGCGACTTGAGGCTACGGTGGACGTCGAGCTGGGAGTTGCAGTAGGTACAGCCTGCTAGGCAGGGGGTGTACCGCAGCTTCTTGATGATGAATTCCACGCTCGGATAGTTGTGCAGTACCCATCCCGGCGTGATGGAGCGATGATCGGTCGTGTCGATTAGCGCCAATGCGTAGGCCAGTTCGCAGGGGTAGTGTTCGATCAACGGTTCGAGTTCGACGTTCTGGCAGATGCGGCCTCGGTAGACGGTTGCGATTTGTTCGCGCAGGTCGCAATTTTTCAGGCCGGCTCCCATCAGATCGAGAAATCCGTCGAACTCCGGCTGATCCCTCAGCAGTGCGGTGAAGAGCCTCCGTTTCTGTTCGGGCCATGCATCCCAGCGGGCCATCTCGTCCAGAAGCAGATCACGGGCCTTTTCACAGTCGTTGACCGGGTTGTTCATTTGGTCGCTGAGCAACTTATCATCCTTTACGAGCCGGTGATAGGGACGTTCAGGAAAGAGCAGGGGCGAGAGGTAGAGCGTGTCGACCAGCCGCCAAGGAATTTGTCGATCCTCAAAGAGGTATTTGGCATCGTGGTGGATGATGTTGTGACCACAGAGATACTCCACACGCTCGAGGAAGGGTAGCAGCTCTTCTTTCGAGGCTTTATGGAAGATGGCCCCGTCGTAGCGGAGTGCCCCAATGTCGTGAATCCGGTGGTCGGTCAGTCCGATCTCAACGTCCACAATCGCATAACACAACGGTCCATACCGAAAGGGCATGAGGCTACGGATTGGATTCGATGCCTCATTGGAATCCGTTTTGGACAGGCTGTTCGATATGGGGTTCTCCTGCATGGAATTAGGAGTAATTTACAGTTTATTTTACAAATATAGAATTTTTTTTGTTTATACATTGTGTATTACACTATCCTGTTTGATTGTATTCTTAATTAAGTTTGTAACCCGTTGGTTGAATTAAAATAAAGCATCTTTAACAAGACCAATTTTACGATG
>ENA-UAKW01000382-UAKW01000382.1-human-gut-metagenome-genome-assembly--contig:-NODE-382-length-23278-cov-10.147871_pt1 | contig 23278 bp, 14 predicted proteins | sample MGYA00243691_ERZ654450 | MGnify/ENA primary metagenome ERZ654450 (study PRJEB26926, sample SAMN06164673) | human gut metagenome | biome: ENVO:00009003; feature: ENVO:2100002; material: ENVO:00002003... | reverse complement strand
GTATAAGAGACAGATATAATTGTATACAAGTAAAAAAGAAGAACAAATTCAAAAATTTGCGTTTCATAATTAGTTGGCAGATATATTGGACTGTCCTGTGCAGTTCTGTTTAATTGTACTTTGACTGCCAAAACAAAGTAATCGGCAATGAAGGAGAAGAAAAAATTATGAAATTAGGTAAAAAGCTTTGCAGAACTGTAAAGAAAAGCTTTTCCCTTGTGCTTGCACTTACCATCATGCTTTCGGTATGTGCCGTGTCGGGTACGTTGCTTAATGTATTTGCGGCAACATCTTCGGGACAGAAGATTTACATTAACCTGACCAAGAATAAGGAATGGAAAGATTTTTCTTCTGTTACATGTCGTTTTGCTGATGATGACGGCACGGTTCTCGATACGGGTACTGTAAGAAAAAATTCTTCGGGAGTTTTTGAAGCCACTGCACCATCCGGTGCAACAAAAATTGAGCTTTCTTCCGGGGTTAATTTTACTCTTCCCAAAACGACTGTTGCAAAAGATTTTCGCCGTATCTATCTTTATAACAGCAATAATACCTATAATGAAGCTTATGCATATTCTTGGGTAAACGAAGATGACTTCAACGCAGAGTGGCCGGGTGTTGCAATGACTAAGACATCTTCAGACAGCGATTACTACTATGTAGATGTTAAGTCATCCCATAAAAATGTAATCTTCAGCAACAAGGGCGAAACACAAACAAGCGACCTCGGTATTAACGACTCATACAGTGCCGATAATGCTCTTTATGATGCTTCAAAAAGTCAGTGGACTAACCCGTTCATCAAGACCATCGACATTTCTGGTGCTACGGGCGACACAGAATTTTATCTTTCTACCGACGGCTCGTTCAAAGAAAGTAAATACCTTTCTGTTCAAGCTCCCGACAAACAGTCGAAAGCAACATATAAAACAGTTTATGTTTCAAACGATGACTGGAAGTCGCTTACAAAGGTTTATGCAACTTTTGACTACAACGATGCCTATGAAGGAACAGTTGAGCTTACAAAAGACACCAAAGACACCAAGGTAAGCGGTTCTGTGGTGTTCAGCGGTAGAATTCCGGCGGGTGCGCTTTTAAGATTCCATCCGAACGAACATAACCTCAACGGTGCATCTTCTGCAACATCATATCCGACAGATTCGGGATATGATGGTTCGGGCTACAGCGATAACACGGCTACATATGTTAAGACAGCCAGAGGCGAAGGCTGGACAAAATTCTCGGAAATAGACAATGTAAACTATGGTGCTGTCGTTGAAAATTCATTCAAAGATAATCCTAACATCGTAGGCGTTGACGCAACATACTTTGACTACTGGTCGGATATGGAGCAGGCGAACGGGTATCTTCAGTGTCAGGGTAACGACAATATGTATGACTATTGGTATCAGTTTGATAACTTCAACAACTACATAAGCAAGATTGCTTTACCACATAAATCGGACTGGAAGTATCCTCTCTACTTCGGTAATATGTATAGGGGTGGAGAACACTACGAAACATTTAAGACCAACGCAGGAGGACTTACAAACATCAACGATTATAATGATAACTATTACTATGCAGTAAACAACGCCAACGGTATGGCATGGGGCAACGGTAATTATAACCAGTCCTTACAGGGTCTTATGTACAACAGGCTTGACAGCAAGGGCGATCTTCAGGTTATAAATGGTGTCAAGGCTCCTTACTTTGATGCTGAGGCACTTTCAACCGCTACATATAATGATAAAAGAGTTGCCAATGTTTATAAGTCATCTTTCCCGTTCCGTACAACTACTGACCCTGATGGTGTTACTACTTATGAATTCACTTCAAAAGATGCAACCGATAACATCTACTTTACATGGGACGGCCTTACACCTACAAAAATTAACTACGGTGCGGGCGAACAATTTGGTGTACATGATGATTTGGGAAAATTCGGCGGTACAGAAAACGGTTATGGTGTTTTCCCATTCAACAATACTCAGAATACATCAACGGGCAAGGGTACTAACTATAACCTTAACTATGGCTTTGGTGTCAGACTTGATATAGACTTCAGAGTTCCGAAGGACGGTTTACTTGCAGACAACAAACCTGCAACCTTTAACTTCAGCGGTGACGATGACCTTTGGGTTTATATCGGTGAGGATTCAACAGGTGCTAACGCAGAGCTTGCTCTCGACCTCGGCGGTGACCATAAAGAGGCAAGCGGTTCAATTAACTTTAATACAATGAAAGCAACAGCTGACGATGTATTTGCCGACTACTCATCTTCATCATCGTCGACAAAAGCTACAGTTCCGAAGGATGAGTTTTGGGTTAAGACAGGTGATTATGCTAGCTTCTGTTTGAATGTTTGGCAGGATCCAAGTGTTGCTAAATATAATGTAGATGGATATTTTGTAGACCCTTATGAAACATCAGACGGTTTTTACAAATTCAAAAAGGATCAACTTGGCGAAAATACAGAAGTTAACTTCTGTAAGTGGAAGAATATAGGTACCGGCGGCACGCTTAAAGCAAACCTTACGCTTACAGACCTTTACGGTAAAATGTGGAATGGTGACGGCACTGAGTATACCGCAGAAGTTTGGTTACATCCTATAATTCGTAAAGCCGTTACAAAGGAAATCAACGGTGGTAATAAGCTTGATCCTAACAAGACATACCATATGGTAGTATTCTATATGGAGCGTGGTGAGGCTGAGTCTAACTTCACAGTAAACTTCACAATGACACCTGCCAACAATGACCTCAAGGTTACAAAGGCACTTGATACAGGCGATGTTGTTTCTGAAATTTCAGATGACCTCAAAGCTAATGAAACTTTTGATTATACAATCAAAGAGAACGGCAAAGATACCTCCGGTAAAAGCTACAAGCTTACAAAATCAGACGAAACAACAAGCAGTGAAACTCTTTCAAACAGCGGTTTCACACTTAAAGATAATTATATAGCTGACTTTGACAACTCATTCAAGACCGGCAACGATATGACGGTTGACGAGTCAACAGACAGCAGTAAGCTTAAATACACAACAAACTGGGAGCTCGTTAACAACAGAGTCGGTTCAACAATCGATAGCGGTTCAACTACGAACTCGGAATTCAAGCTTGTAGATGACAAGGATGACAGTGCTTATGCACAGCTCCAGCTCGACTATACCAACAAGATAGTGACAGCACCTCTTGAAATTTCAAAGAATGTTGTTAATGAAGACGGTGAAACCGATTACGATACAAATCAGCAGTTTACATTTGCGATTGCTCTCGACTTTGACGGCGACGATTCAACCTATGATTACAAGACCTATCCTCTTGAATATCAGCTCAAAGAGAAGGGCGCAAGTGATTATTCAAGCACAGCTTACCGTACACCCTTGGACGGTTCGTTCACAATCAAAAAGGGCGAAAGCATTAAGCTTCTCAATATTCCTGTAGGTGCAACCTATAAGATTACAGAGAAAAGAGTTATAGGTTATGTTCCCTACAAAGTAGGCGATCAGAACTTCAACGGTACATTTGTCGGTACTCTCGCCGAAGCAGAAAATGCGCTTAACTTTATCAATAAGGTTAATCCTACAAACATTGCCATTTCGGTAAATAAGACTCTTGACGGTCAGGCTTACAGCGGCAGCAAGTTCGTCTATACATTGACAGGTCTTGAATCAATGGATACAACAAAACCTGATGCCGACGGCAAACCTATCAAGACAAACAGCGCAAAAACAATTTCCACGAATTTGGAAACACCTGACAAAAACGGTAAGGTTGAATTCAAAAACCTCAAATTAGTCACTGCGGGTGTTTACAGATTTAAGATTACCGAGGCTCTTGCCGAGGGTGAAAATGCATCCGATTATAAAATGGATACAAACACCTGGCTTGCCGAGATTGAACTTTCTGAAAACGGTAAAGTAACAGCGCCTAAGTATATTAAGGTTAGTAGCTCAGCTATTAAAGACAAAACCGATGCTGAGCTTGCAGGTTACTTCAACGATCCTACTTCTGTTAAAGAAAATGAAGCCGAGTTTAAAAATGAAACCACACACGGAAGAGCAACAGTAAACAAGAAGAATCAGACAGGCGGTAATGTAAGTGATACGGAATTTGCTGTGATGAAGGTATCTAGTGAGGATATCTTTACTGCAGATGATATCAATACAATCATTAAAGATGCCTCAATGAAAACTCATATGGCTTCTAAAAATACAGACAGCAACGGTCAGGCTGTGTTTGACAATCTGACAATCTTCAAGGACGGTAACGGTGAGTTTACAAAATCAGGCGAAGATGTTGTTTGGAACAGCAGTTCCGATAACTACTTAAAGGGTACTTCAACATATCAGACATACTGTCTGTTTGAGTACAAACCGTCAGAGGGTTACACCCCGAACTACACACTTTCCTACTTCACACTTCCTGTTGAGGGTAAGTACGATGTTACATATAATTATGTTGACGGTGCAATAACAATGCCTAAGGCAAGCGGTGACGGTATGAACGGCTATGTTGTTCTCGGTTTGTCGGTTGCAGGTCTTGCGGTGACAATGTTCACGGGTTACGCAATCTATTACGGAAAAGCTCGTAAAAAACGCAGAGCAGGACGCAGAAAGTAACCCAATATGATTTAACTTGTTAGAACAGGTGATTTTTTAATCATATGTTTCTTTCATAGAAAACCTCTTTGACTGCTACGGACACCGTTGTTAGCCGGTGTCTGCCATGCAGCCACCCCAACCCGTTTAACCATTCGGTTAGAATATAATTACATATATTAAATCAATCACAAAGGAGAAAGTAAAAATGAAAACTACAAAGAAAATCTTTGCAGCTGTTCTTGCAGTAATGATGATTGCTCTCATGATCCCATTCTCAGCAAGCGCAGCAACAGACGATGCTTATAACGCATTTATTAAGGGCAAAAACGGCTTTACAGTAAATGTTTATAAGGTAGCAACAATCAACACAACAACAGGCGAATATACTGACATTAAGGGTGGCGTCGATGTTGAAACAGCTCTTAAAACTTGGAAGAGTGCAACGGGCAATGACAGTGTGGCTCTTCTCGCTGCTTGTGAAAGTGCAACATTTGCAGATACAGACAGCAAGGGTAACCATACATTTGCTTCTGACGAAGATGTTTACAACTTCGGTACAAATGAAGCAGGTGTTTACTATGTTAAGGTAACAGGTCAGCCTGCTGAAACAAGCGTAAAGAAAAAGGGCGGCGCTCTCTTTGCTCTTCCTGAGGGCACAAAGAAAACTCAGGGTTCAGAAGAAGGTCCAATCGAACTCAAGATTAACACAGGTGAAGTTACAGTTTCTAAGGAAATCGTTGGTGGCGACATCGATGCTACGCACACAACTGCTTCTGCAGGCGACACCGTAACATTTAAGCTCACAGCTTCAGTTACAGGTTCTAAGGAAGTTCCGCTTACTGAATACACAATCCACGATAATCTTTCAGATAGTTTTAGAGATCCAGCTGTAACAGAAGTTATGGTTGGCAGCACTAAGCTTCAAGAAGGTACAGATTATACTGTAGATAAAACAAATCTGTCAGATATTCAGATTTCTCTTTCAGAGTCTTATCTTAAAGCTGCTAAGGAAGGCACAAACGACTTCTATGCAAGTTCAGATGTTACTGTAACACTTACAGCAGTTCTTAAGGACACAGCTGTTTCAGGCAACACTGCAACAGACAACAGCAACAGCGACAGCCTTACATACACAAACACATACGGTCAGACTTCAAAGCCGGGCGATGATACAGTATATGTTTACACATTCGACCTTCCTGTATTCAAGTATGATGGCACAACAACTGACAAGACGGGTCTTGGCAATGCAACATTCGTACTCAAGAAAGCAGATGGTACAGAGGTTGCTACTAAAGTAACAAGCGTAGAAGAAGGTAGCAAAGGTAAAGTTACATTTGAAAAGCTTGCTGCAGGTACATACACAGTTCAGGAGACAAAAGCACCATCAGGATACAACCTTAACTCTTCTGAGTACACAGTTGTTATTAGCACAACAGGTGTTATTACAGTTTCAGTTGACGGTAATTCAAGCGAAGTAAATCAGGTAGAAGTTCCTGATTATCCTGTAACAGTTCCTTCAACAGGTGGTATGGGTACAATGATGTTCTATGTTGGCGGTGCAGCACTTATCGCTTGCGCAGGCGTTCTCCTCTTTGTTCTTAAGAGAAAGAAAGCAGCTAAATAATTGATTGAATATCTTTTATCTTAAAATCTGTAATATATGTAATTTTCAGGGGATGCGGCAACGCATCCCCATTCTATTTACACAAGAGCCGTATATGCGGATAATATCTGTCCATACGGCGGCTCGCCGTGTATTGCCCTGCACGGCAAAATGTAGTATAATAACAACGGAACAAAAACACGCAGAAAAGGAAAATTTTATGAAACGAAAGCTGTCAATTTTACTAATAGTTTTAATATTCGTTGCAGGAATCGGCATAATGAGCTATCCGCTTGTCAGTTCCGCAATTAATAACTATGTCAGTAGAAGCAGGGTTAAGGAGTACACCGACAGGGTTGCTCAGATGCCGAGTGAGAAAACTCAAAAAATGTTTGAAGAGGCTGCTAAGTACAATAACAGCCTTTCAAATAATATGATAATTACCGACCCGTTCGACGAAAAGGCTTTTCAGAAAATCGGTGCAAATTATGAGAAAACTCTCAATATTGATGATAACGGTCTTATCGGCTATATTGATGTGCCGAAAATCAATGTTTATCTGCCGATTTATCACGGCACAAGCGAAGAGATTCTTTCTAAAGGTGCAGGGCATCTTCAAAACACTTCCCTGCCTGTCGGCGGTGCAAGCACACATTCCGTAATTTCTGCCCATTCGGGTTTTCCGGGAGAAACTTTCTTTGATTATCTCACTGATATGAAAGTAGGCGATGAATTTTATGTTCATATTCTCGACAGAACGCTGAAATATGAGGTTGATCAAATCGAAGTTGTTCTCCCCTCGGAAATCAATTCCTTGCGAATTGTTGACGGTGAAGACCTTGTAACGCTCCTCACCTGTACCCCATACGGCATTAATACTCACAGACTTCTCGTGCGTGGCAAGCGTGTCGATTATGACGATACAAAGTATATTGAAACGGGCGAGTCACTTGCAAAGTTTGACAACGGTTACATATTTTTCCTCGGTTACAAAATCCCTTATGCAGTCGCAATCGGCATAATTGTCGGCTTTGTTGCTCTTGTTGTGTTTGTGGTTGTATTTCTGCTCAAACGCAAAAAGAAGAAGTCAAACGGTGCAAAACGGCTGAGAGATGACTCGGCTGACGAAAATCAGAATGATTCGGGCGGTGATTCCGATGATTAAAAAAATACTTACGGGTGTAGCAATAGCAATGCTCGTTGTCGGAATAGGTCTTGTCGCATTCCCCCCTATATCAAATTTTATCGGAACACAGATTTCAAACGGTGAGGCTGACGGCTTTGATACCCGTGTTGAAGAAGCTGAGGACGGCTCTTTTGAACAGGCGGTCAAGGACGGCAAGGTTGACGAAGAGGGCTACAAAATTGATAGGGACGGCAAGCGTACCTCCAAACAGCCCGTCGTTTTCAAGGCTGATCTCGACAGACTTTTCAATGACAGCGTTGCCTACAACAAAAAACTTGAAACGAACCAGTATGAAATGCTCCGCAACGATACCTATTCACAGGCTGCCGTCAATCTTGAGGATTACGGCATAACCGACGGCATTTACGGCTATGTTACCGCCGAAACAATAAATATGCGTCTTCCGATTTACCTCGGTGCGAACAGCTCAAATATGAGCTACGGTGCGGCACATATGAGTGCAACCTCATTGCCGATCGGCGGTAAGAATACAAACGCAGTCCTTGCAGGCCACACGGGATACATCGGTCGCATATTCTTTGACAATCTCCGCAACCTCAAAATCGGTGACAGGGTTTCAATCACAAATTATTGGGATACACTCAATTACAAGGTCGTTGAAACCAAAGTCAATAAGCCGAGCGAATCAGGCGACTGCTATTTGCAGAAGGACAGAGATTTGCTCACGATGTTTACCTGCATAAGTGACGGCAACGGCGGTTTTGACCGTTACTATGTAATATGTGAGCGTGCGTCATAATTTACAGCAGACTGCATCACGGTGCAGATGCAACTGTTTTGCAGAAATATGTTGTCGGTTCGGATAGATAAACAATAAAAACGGAGGATAAACAATGAAAAATATAATTAAAAAAATAACCGCAATCGCAATGTGCGGTGTGCTTACCGTCGGTTCGGTTCTTATGACAGGTGCGGTAAGCGAGTATGAAGATCGCAAGGACTTTGAAGTTACAGGTACAACGCAGAAAATCTCAAACAATCAGCTTTTTGTTACAACAACGGGATATACCGAAAATACGGCAAAGAATTTCGGGGCAATGTTCATATCAACGGATTATCAAAAGTACAGCGTGATGTTTAAGGACTGTATTGATGCACCGAAGTTTGTAAATCTCCCGAAAAATCAGGAATTTACTCGCCATATGATAACAGCGGATAATCGTTATTTTGGTAATACGGGTATGAAATTCAATTATGATTCAACAGGCGGAGAATATGTTAAGATGAGGATTAAACTCTCCGACTATTTTCCTGATGTCTTTAATGATGATGGCACAATGACCGGAAAACTCAGCGATGGCACATACAAGAATTTTGACTTTACATATGAGGATTTCGGGACAGACAGCAGCGGCAAACCTTGCTATGCAACCTCGGGCGCATATTTTGTCAGCGGAGGTGCGGTAACATCTTTTGTCCCCGATAAGAACGGCTATGCGGAGTTTTATATTTCAAGACAGCTTGGCGAGGATACGGGCCTTATGGCTTATAAATATTGCAGACTTAAAAACGGCGCAGAGTGTAAAACAACGATTGGTGGCAAATTGAACTGCCTGACTTGCGGTGATGCATATCCAGACGGAAACATTACGGTTGGAGATGCAACATCTGTTCAGAAATATGTTGCAGGTATTGTAGAATTCGGCAAGACTCAGCTTTTTAACAGCGATGTAAACCATGACGGTGAAATCAGTGTTGTTGACGCAACCTTGATTCAGAAGTATATCGTTGGGTTGATTTAAACAAAAATAATGGTATAAATAATATTGTAATTTAAATGATATAAATGTTACAAAGTAATTGCAATTCTGTATCTCATTTATACAGTTTATTTTTATCATAAATTTTCTGTCATTACTTGGCGGGCGTCCAATGAACGCCCCTACGGGATTGTGCGAAAAATTGCAATGCTACGCTCGGGCATGATATGTTTTTTATATTACAAACTATCTACACGAATCGGGAACGGCGGCTCGCCGTGCGGGAGAATACGGTTCTTCCCTACAAAATCATACACAACTTCCATAACATCACATAATCATATTTAAACATAAAATTTAATCAAAACGGGTGTCCGATGAACACCCCTGCTGATTAAACAAAAACAGTCGGGAAGACAATGCTTTGCATTTTGCAAATTGTCTTCCCAACTTTAATTTTACATTTTTAGTTATAGAGTTCTGCTCGGGTATTTTATTTTCGCCCTTATAAATACTATCTGCACAAACTGGGAACGGCGGCTCGCCGTTAGTGTCCGTATTCGTTTAAGATATCGTCAATTTCGCTTTCGTTCGGATCTTGCTTTCTGTCAATACCGGAAAGGTACTTGTCATAATCAAAATCATCGTAATCTGCTGTTTCGGTTTTCTGCGGTGCAGGCGACGGTCTGCGTGCAGGCTTGCGTTCCTGTCTGTAAGGTGCTTTTCTTTCGGACTTTTTGCTTGATGAAGTCATGTTCTCAAGCTCTTCCTTTTCACGGCGCTTTGCCTCAAGAAGCATTTCCTCTGCTTCTTCCTGTTCTGCCTTTTCTTTCTGACGGCGCTTGTCACCGAAAGCAAGGTCGCCGAGGAAAAGTCCGAAAATTCCGGCAACAAGATAAACTACGAGGAGAATAAGGTTTGTTGAAAGTGTGCTTGAAGAAAATCCGCCGTTGTAGATGAGCATACTCGGAAGATAAATAATCGGCGCAATGAGTGCAAAGAGAAAGTCAAGTCCGTGTTTTGAGCAGTAGTGTGCCGAGCAGCCGATTGCTGTAATCGGGAACACAAAGTCATATGCAACGGGTGAAAACTTTTGCATTGCGCCCGGAATAAACACAAGCGGCAACAGCATATAAACAAGCAAAATTATTACCGCATAGGGAACATATTTTTTAACCATATCTGTCATAACGGTTAATCTCCAATCTTTGAAATTTTATTTTAAATCATGCATATTTATTATACATTGATACACTTCAAAAAGCAAGAAATATTATACCGAGTTACCAAGCTGTTACAGAGGATAATGTAAAATGTTTGCAAAGTGGATTTTTAGCGGATAAATCCGTTGACATCGGACATAAAAAAGAATAAAATAAATATGTACGGGCTTTTGCCCGAATTTAAATGCGAATGAGGTGAAAACTTAATGGACGCAGACGGTAATAAAGGCGCTGTACCCGGGCGAAGTTGCAACAGAATGTGCGCTTGTGCGTTCATTTTGTTTTATTGATTTTGCTTTGTATTTTTATTTTAATTTGAATTGATTTAATTTAATACTCAGGGTGACACCGTCTTTACTTCCAATTGAATTAAAAAGGAGGAAAAGATGATGGAACAGGTTAACGTAACCCTTACCGAAACTATCAAAGTGTTGCTTGATGACAAAAAGTTCAGCACTTTGCGTGACATTTTGATTACGATGAAACCGTTTGACATTGCGGCGGTTTTTGAAAATCTACAGGATGAAAAAATGCCGATTCTGTTTCGTATTCTGCCAAAGGAGCTTGCGGCGGAAACCTTTGTCGAAATGGATGACGAAACTCAGGAATTCCTTATCCACGGCTTCAGCGACAGCGAACTGAAAGAGGTTGTCGATGAGTTATTTGTCGATGACGCCGTTGACCTTATTGAGGAAATGCCTGCCAATGTTGTAAAGCGTATTTTAAGACAGGCCGACAAGGATATGAGAAAGCAGATTAACGAGCTTTTGAAATATCCCGAGGACAGCGCAGGCTCGATTATGACAACCGAGTTTATTGTGCTTCGTCCCGATATGACGGCTGAAATGGCTATTAAAAGAATCAGAAGAACAGGTGTTGACAAGGAAACAATCTACACCTGCTATGTAACCGATGCCAACAACAAGCTTATCGGTATTACCACTGTAAAAGACCTTTTGCTTGCCGAAGATGACGAGCTTGTAAAGTCGATTATGGAGGAAAATGTTATCTCAGTAACTACTCTTGCCGATCAGGAGCAGGTTGCCCAGATGTTCTCAAACTATAACTTCCTTGCTCTTCCTGTTGTTGATAACGAAAACCGACTTGTCGGTATCGTAACAATTGACGACGCTATTGATGTTATTCAGGAAGAGGCTACCGAGGATATCGAAAAGATGGCAGCCGTATTGCCGTCTGACAAACCGTATATGAAAACAAGCGTTTTCGGTCTGTACAAAAAGAGAGCGCCGTGGCTGCTTATACTCATGCTTTCGGCAACCTTTACAAGTGCGATTATCTCATCATTTGAGGCTGTGCTTGCAAATGTTTTGATTCTCTCATCGTTTATCCCGATGATTACGGGTTCGGGCGGTAACGCAGGTTCTCAGGCGTCGGTTTCCGTAATCCGTGCGTTGTCGCTCGGTGAAATTCATTTCAGGAGCATTTTCCTTGTGCTGTGGAAAGAATTCAGGGTGTCAATTCTTTGCGGTATTACGCTTGCGGCGGCAAACTTTGTAAAACTGCTTTTGTTTGATCTCAACGGTCAGGAAAACGCATTTATGATTGCCCTTGTAATTTCGCTTACGCTTGTCGGCACAATTATTATGGCAAAGCTTGTCGGCAGCAGTCTGCCTCTTTTGGCAAGCAAGGTCGGCTTTGACCCTGCAGTTATGGCGAATCCGCTCATTTCAACAGTCTGCGACTCGCTTTCATTGCTTATCTATTTCGGCGTTGCAAAGCTGATTTTGCATCTGTGATTTTTTTAAAATTGAAAGTTGAAAATGGAAAATTGAGGTCGGGAAGACAGTTTGCAAAATGCAAATCATTGTTTCCCGACCGTTTTTGTTTAATCAGTAGGGGCGTTCATTGGACGCCCGCCTTGATGAAATAATTTGTTAGAACATAAATTTTTGATTTGATGAAAACGGTGTATAGTCTGTAGCGGCGAACCGTGTTCGCCAATCGAAACGATTGTAAAATCGGTTCGACTTAATGCAGACTATTGTCAGCTACCATATCATTTCATACTACAAAAATTGTGTGTTCGTTTTGGTTGTACAACCAAAACGATTGGCGAACGAGGTTCGCCGCTACAAAATATCAGTAACTTTGTGATTTTTATATAATGTGATTTGACATCAAATTTGTACCATTGCTAACGGGAGAACACAGTTCTCCCCTACATCATTTAGGTAATTGTATCTCATTTATATGGTTTATTTTTATCAAAAAAATTGTGTCGTTACTTGCGGGCGTCCAATGAACGCCACTACAGAATATAATGGTGAATTTGGTTCATTAACAAAATTATAATTATTATAAAACTCTTTGATATAATTTTTGCTTATACCCAAATCTCCAAAAAAATGATAGTCTTAAACGACAAAACCCACCAAAACAGTATTGTATGCAAAAATTATTTATGCTATAATTAATCAAGTTTAACAAAACCATTACCGAGGTGTTTATATATGAAAATAAGCAATTTATTTAACAGCGGAAAAACAGTTTTTTCTTTTGAAGTATTTCCGCCTAAAAAGACCTCTCCGATTGAATCGGTTTACGGCAAGCTTGAAGAAATTTCGGCTTTAAAGCCTGATTTCATCAGCGTAACATACAGCGCAGGCGGCAGCGGTTCAAAGAGCCGTACCTGCGAAATCGCAACAAAAATCAAGAGAGATTTCGGAGTTGAATCCGTGGCGCACCTCACCTGCATTAACAGCACGAAGGCTGATATTGACCGCAACCTTGCGCTTTTTAAAGAGAACGGCATTGAGAATATTCTTGCACTCCGTGGTGACAGGGTTGAAGGTGTTGAACCGCAGAAGGATTTTACTTATGCAAGCGATTTGTGCAGATACATTGCGTCACAGGGTGATTTTGACATTGCCGGCGCTTGTTATCCCGAGGTTCACAGCGAGGCAACCGATGAGGTTGAGGACATCCACAACCTTCGCAAAAAGGTTGAGTCGGGTGCAAGCTACCTTATTTCACAGCTTTTCTTTGACAACTCCGTTTACTATCGTTTTCTTGAAAGAGCGAAGATTGCAGGCGTGAATGTTCCGATTGAGGCAGGTATTATGCCTGTAACAAGCAAAAGTCAGATTGAAAGAATGGTTTCAATGTGCGGTGCAAGCCTTCCTGCAAAATTTGCAAAGATTATGCAGAAGTATGATACAAGGCCCGAGGCTTTGCGTGACGCAGGCATTGCATATGCGGTTGACCAGATTGTTGACCTTATCGCACACGGTGTTGACGGCATCCACCTCTACACAATGAATAACCCGTATGTTGCAAGAAAAATTACGGAGGCGGTGTCAAGTCTTTTATGATAACGCTTGACAGATTAAACCGCAAAGAGGCTATACGCTACCTCGGCGGTGCAGGAATCAGCCTTAATTACCGCATGGATGTGCTGATGGATGAATGCGAAAAAGAAATACTGAAAACAGCAGAGCCGAGATTTCTCTATGTTGAACGCAAAGCTCCGTTTGACGATATTTTACTCGGCAATGATATAAAAAAGCACCTTGAGGGTTGCCACACAGCCGTTATGATGTGTGCGACAATCGGTTCGGAAATTGACAAGCTTATCCGTATAAGTCAGATTTCCGATATGGCAAGGGCGGTTGTGCTTGACAGCTTTGCAAGCGTTGCCGTTGAACAGGTGTGTCAAAAGGTTGACGAAATCCTTGCCGAAAAATACAGCGGAAAGTATATGACCTTCCGTTTCAGCCCCGGCTATGGGGACTATCCTATTGAGATGCAGAAGGAGTATCTGAGAATACTTGACGCTCCGAGAAAAATAGGTCTTACAACAGGCGACAGCTGTTTGCTTGTGCCGTCAAAGTCGGTTACGGCGGTTCTCGGAATTTCAGACAATCCGATTGAACGAAGAAAACGAGGGTGTGCAATTTGCAGTATGAAAGGCAAATGTCGCTTCAGAAGAAATGGGGAACATTGTGGTGTTTAAGAATTTTTCAAACTTTAGTGAATATCTCAACCAAAAGAATTTTATTCTGCTTGACGGTGCAACAGGAACTCTCATTCAGAAAAGCGGTGTAAAGTACGACCATGTGCCTGAGGTGCTGAACATTACTCACCCCGAGCTTATCGAGAGCTTTCACAGGAGGTATATTGATGCCGGATCTGACATTGTGTACGCAAACACCTTCGGTGCAAATGCCTACAAGCTTCAGGACAGTGGTTACAGCGTTGAAGAAATCATCGGTGCCGGTGTTAAGATTGCGAGAAAAGCCGTTGAGGGTACAGACGCTCTCGTTGCCCTTGATATCGGTCCGATAGGTCAGTTGCTTGAACCTGCCGGTTCAATGAAATTTGACGAGGCTTATGAGTATTACAAACAGCAGATTCTTGCCGGTAAAGATGCCGATGTCATAGTTTTTGAAACAATGACCGACCTTTATGAGCTTAAAGCCGCAGTCCTTGCCGCAAAAGAAAACTGCGATAAGCCTATCCTCACAACAATGACCTTTGAGAGAAACGGACGAACATTTACGGGTGTATCCCCTGCCTGTGCGGCTGTCACTCTTACGGGACTCGGTGTTGACGCTCTCGGCGTAAACTGTTCACTCGGTCCGGATGAGCTTGAACCCGTTGTTTCCGAGATGTCGAAATACACAAATCTTCCCCTTGTAATCAAGGCTAACGCAGGTTTGCCCGATCCTAACAGCAACGAGTACAACATTATGCCCGACAAATTTGCCGAGTGCGTTTGTTCACTCCTCAAATACGGTGTTAAGGTTATCGGCGGATGTTGCGGAACGAATCCCGATTATATTGCAAAAATTAAGTCAGAGGTTGCCGACAGAGAATATCAGCCTCAGACAAAAAGCGTTGACACAACCGTTTGCAGTTCAACGACGGTTGTCGAAATCAACGGTCCGAGAATTATCGGCGAAAGAATTAACCCCACAGGCAAAAAGCTGTTTAAGCAGGCGCTTGTTGAAAATAATATTGATTATATCCTCACTCAGGCTCTCAGTCAGGTTCAGGGCGGTGCGGAAATTCTTGATGTCAATGTAGGCCATCCCGAAATTGACGAAAAAAAGATGATGGTGCGTGTTCTCAAGGCTATTCAGAGTGTGTGTGATGTTCCGCTCCAGATTGACTCCACAAAGCCCGAGGTTATTGAGGCCGGACTCCGCTACTACAACGGAAAACCGATTCTGAACTCCGTAAACGGTGAGGAACAGAGCCTTGCAACGGTTCTTCCTCTTGTCAAAAAGTACGGTGCGTCTGTTGTCGGACTTGCACTTGACGAAAACGGTATCCCGAAAACCGCCGAGGGTAGATTTGAGATTGCAAAACGAATTGTTGAAAGAGCCGAGGCTGTCGGCATTGACAGAAAAGATGTATATATCGACTGTCTTACTCTTACGGTTTCCGCAGAACAGGCGGCTTGCCGTCAGACTCTTGAGGCTTTGCACAGAGTAAAAACGGAACTTGGCTGTAAAACCTGTCTTGGTGTATCAAACATTTCGTTCGGACTTCCGAACCGTGAGCTTGTCAACAGAACTTTCCTTACAATGGCTATGGAACAGGGACTTGATTTGCCGATTATCAACCCAAATGTTGAGTCGATGACAGGCGCTGTAAGAGCATTCCGTGTGCTTAACGGCATTGACAAGAACTCGCTTGAATTTATTAACGCATATAACGATGCTGTTCCTGCCGCCCCCGTTAAAAAGGCAGACAGCAATGTTGATATTTTTGCGGCTGTTTATAACGGACTTAAAAACGAAGGTGCAGCCGCAACCGCAAAGCTTCTTGAAACAACCGATGCAATGCAGGTTGTAAACGAAATGCTTATCCCTGCACTTGACAGAGTGGGTGAAGATTTTGAAAAGAATAAAATCTTCCTTCCACAGCTTATCCAAAGCGCAAACACAGCTCAGGAGTGCTTTGATGTAATCAAAAAGCACCTTACAAAGACAAGCGGAACTCCCGTAAGCAAGGGTAAAATTATTGTGGCAACCGTAAAGGGCGACATTCACGATATCGGCAAGAACATTGTAAAGGTTCTTCTCGATAACTACGGCTACACAGTTGTTGACCTCGGTCGTGATGTTGATCCTCAGCTTATTGTTGATACTGCCGTTGAACAGAATATTACAATGATAGGACTTTCGGCTCTTATGACAACAACTCTCAAGAGTATGGAAGATACAATAAGGCTTGTAAGAGAATGTAAGGAACTTCAGAATCCCGACGGCTCAAGCAAATGTACAATATTTGTCGGCGGTGCGGTTCTTACAAAGGACTACGCTATGAAAATCGGCGCTGACTACTACTGCCGTGACGCAAAAGAAAGCGTTGACACGGCAAAGCTCGTTCTCGGCTGATTTAGTGACATATATCGTCAAATGTTTATTGAATGTACGCCCTGCCTGTGATAAAATGGTGGAAGGATGATTTTTGTAATTACCGCTTTTTGCGGAAAGGATGAACTTTATGCGAGGATTATTTAACAGATTCGCCAATTTTATGCAGGGCAGATACGGCACAGATAAGCTTAACAATGCACTCTGGGTGCTGTTGCTCATACTGTGGTTCGTGAATATTTTTGTGTGGAACCGTGTTGCAAGATACATCATTGACGGAATAATGCTCTTGATTATCGTGCTTATCTGTTTTCGTATGTTCTCACGCAACATTGTTGCAAGAAGTGCCGAAAACAGAAAATTTCTTCCGATTTACAATGCGGTAACAGGTTGGTTCAGGCTGACCTTCAAGAAAATTCGTGACCGCAAGGACTACCGTTATATCAAGTGTCCCGTGTGCAAGGCGCAGCTTCGTGTTCGCAACAAAAAAGGCAATCATACTGTTCGCTGTCCGAAATGCGGAAGTGAATTTAACAAAAAAATATGACCGCAGAATCTGCGGCTGCAACGAAATGATTTTGTGATAAAACTAAATAAAAACAGAGATTTGACCACAGGCAGTATAACAGGCGGCCTGTGGTCTTTTGCAGTACCGCTTATGCTCGGCAATGTGTTTCAACAGTTTTACAACCTTGCCGATACATGGATGGTCGGAAAATATGTGGGCGACAATGCCCTTGCGGCAGTCGGCTCGTCATATACACTTTTGACCTTTCTCAATTCGGTTATAATCGGACTTGAGCCGGTGGACTGCATTGCGTTTGAGGACAGCATTAACGGCATAAAATCTGCACACGCCGCAGGTATGACCACGGTTATGGTTCCCAATTCGTGCAGATAGTTTGTAAATGTCAAAAAACATATTATGCCCGAGCGTAACATTGCAACCGTTTGTACAAATAACCAAAACCTTTGTTATTGATTTTTAAAAAATCAACAATAAAGTATTTTGACAGGAACAAGTAAATATAAAAAACTTTTTTGTAAAAAACGAAACAAAAATATGTAGTCTGCTTTGAATTTCTTGTGTAAAACACTTTACAAATCGGTGTTTAAGTGATAAAATTTAAGATGATACAAAGTATCCGTACCGCTTGTTGATTTACGGTGCGTAATTAACGGGTATCGAAAATTTATGCGGCATCATTTCCTTTGCCGCTTTGATTAAAAAGGAGGACGATTCCATTGGCAAGAAAAATGAAAACTATGGATGGTAACAGCGCAGTAGCTCATGTTTCTTATGCGTTTACCGATGTTGCGGCTATCTATCCTATTACACCTTCTTCCGTAATGGCTGACCTTACCGACAAGTTCTCGGCACAGGGTGCCAAGAACCTTTTCGGCAGACAGGTTCAGGTAACGGAAATGCAGTCGGAGGGCGGCGCATCAGGTGCTGTTCACGGCTCACTCGCAGCAGGTGCTTTGACCACAACTTACACAGCATCACAGGGCCTGCTCCTTATGATTCCGAATATGTACAAGATGGCAGGCGAGCTCCTTCCGGGCGTTATTCATGTATCAGCTCGTGCGCTCACAAGCCACGCACTTTCTATTTTTGGTGACCACTCAGATATCTACGCTTGCCGTCAGACAGGTTATGCTATGCTTTGTTCAAACAATCCTCAGGAATGTATGGACCTTGCCGCTGTTGCTCACCTTGCAGCTATTGAAGGCAGAGTTCCTTTCCTTCATTTCTTTGACGGTTTCAGAACTTCTCACGAAATTCAGAAGATTGAGGAGTGGGATTACGCAGACCTCGCCGATATGCTTAACTGGGATGCAGTTGAGGCTTTCCGTCGTCGTGCTCTTAACCCTGAGCATCCTGTAACAAGAGGTACTGCTCAGAACGACGATATCTTCTTCCAGGCAAGAGAAGCTTGTAACAAGTATTATGACGCAGTTCCCGAAGTTGTTGTTAAGTACATGGACAAGGTTAATGCTAAAATCGGCACTGACTACAAGCCGTTCAACTACTACGGTGCAGAGGATGCAGAGCATGTTATCGTTGCTATGGGTTCTGTTTGTGACTGTACGGAAGAAGTTGTTGATTACCTCAATGCCGCAGGCGAAAAGGTCGGTCTTCTTAAAGTTCACCTTTACAGACCTTTCGTTGCCGACTATATGCTCAGAGAGCTTCCTAAGACTGTTAAGACAATCTCTGTTCTTGACAGAACAAAGGAACCCGGTTCAATCGGCGAACCTCTTTATCTTGATGTTCTCGCCGCTATCAACGGTTCGGACTTTGCAGGTGTAAAGGTTTACACAGGCAGATACGGTCTTGGCTCAAAGGATACAACACCCGGCGACATCATCGCTGTTTACAGAAACGCTGAAAGCGAAACACCTAAGAGAAGATTTACAATCGGCATCGTTGATGATGTTACAAACCTCTCACTTCCGATTGTTGAAAATCCCGATACAACTCCGAAGGGTACACACAGCTGTAAGTTCTGGGGCCTTGGTGCTGACGGTACTGTCGGTGCTAACAAGAACTCAATCAAGATTATCGGCGATAACACCGATATGTACGCTCAGGGCTACTTTGCATATGACTCAAAGAAGTCGGGCGGTCTTACAGTTTCTCACCTTCGTTTCGGTAAAACTCCTATTAAGTCAACATACTACATTTCAAAGGCAGACTTTGTTGCCTGTCACAATCCGTCTTATGTTGACAAGTACGATATTGTTGATGACCTTAAAGAAGGCGGTTCATTCCTTCTTAACTGCCCATGGGATACAGAAGAGCTTTCCGAGCGTCTCCCGGGTAAGATGAAGAAGATTCTCGCTGAAAGACACATCAACTTCTACACAATTGACGGTATCAAGATCGGTAAGGAAATCGGTCTTGGCGGTCGTATCAACACAGTTCTTCAGTCAGCATTCTTCAAGATTGCAGATATCATTCCTGCCGACAAGGCTAAGGAGCTTATGAAGGCTGCCGCTAAGAAGTCATACATGAAGAAAGGTCAGGCTATCGTAGATATGAACTACGCCGCTATCGACCGTGGTATGGAAGACCTCAAGAAGGTTGAAATTCCTGCTGATTGGGCTAACGCTGTTGATAATTCAGTTGCCGACAAGGCAGAGGGTAACGGTGCTCTCGTTGAGTATGTAAACGAAATCCTCAAGCCTGTAAATGCGTATAAGGGTAACAAGCTCCCTGTTTCAACATTTATGGATCATGTTGACGGTACTGCTCCTAACGGTTCTGCCGCTTATGAAAAGAGAGGTATCGCAGTTGATGTTCCCGAATGGAATCCTGAAAACTGTATTCAGTGTAACAGATGTGCAATCGTATGTCCTCACGCTGTAATCCGTCCTGTTGCCATGACAGCCGATGAGCTTGCAAAAGCTCCCGAGGGTACAAAGAGCCTCCCGATGATGGGACTCAAGGACCTCAACTTTGTAATGACAGTTTCAACACTCGACTGTACGGGTTGCGGCGCTTGTGCTCAGGTTTGTCCGGGTAAGAAGGGCGCTAAGGCTCTCACAATGCAGTCAATCGACTCACAGCGTCCTAAGCAGGCAGTATTTGACTACGCTCTCACACTTGAAGATAAGCCTGAAGTTCACGAGAAGTTCAAGTTCACTACAGTTAAGGGCAGTCAGTTCAAACAGCCGTTGCTTGAATTCTCAGGCGCTTGCGCAGGCTGCGGTGAAACACCGTATGCAAAGCTTGTTACACAGCTTTTCGGTGACAGAATGTTCATTGCTAACGCAACAGGCTGTTCATCAATTTGGGGTGCATCTGCTCCTGCAACACCTTATACAAAGAATAAGAAGGGTTACGGTCCTGCTTGGCAGAACTCACTCTTTGAAGATAACGCAGAGTTTGGTCTTGGTATGGCTCTCGGTCAGAAGGCTATCCGCAACAGACTTATCGAGTATGTTGAGGGTATTCAGAAGGATACAGACAGCGCTGACCTCAAGACAGCTTGCCAGAACTATCTCGACACAGTAACAGATTCAACTTCAAGCCGTCCTGCAACAGACGCTCTTATCGCTGAACTCGAAAAGAACACAGAGGATGCAAAGGTTGGCGAACTTGTTAAGAAAACACTCGTTGACAAGGACGAACTTGCTAAGAAGTCAATGTGGATCTTCGGCGGTGACGGTTGGGCTTACGATATCGGTTTCGGCGGTCTTGACCATGTAATCGCATCAGGCGAAAATGTTAATATCCTCGTATTCGATACTGAGGTTTATTCTAACACAGGCGGTCAGGCTTCAAAGGCTACTCCTGTAGGTTCGGTTGCACAGTTTGCCGCCGCTGGTAAGGCTGTTAAGAAGAAAGACCTTGCCGCTATTGCAATGAGCTACGGCTATGTTTATGTTGCACAGTGCGCTATGGGTGCTGACAACAATCAGGTTCTCAAGGCTATGGTTGAGGCTGAAAGCTACAACGGTCCGTCACTCGTAATCTGCTACGCTCCGTGTATCAACCACGGTATCAAGGGTGGCATGGGTATTGCTCAGCTTGAGGAGAAAAAGGCTGTTGAGGCAGGCTACTGGAACATCTTCCGTTACGATCCTCGTCTTGCAGACGAAGGAAAGAATCCGTTCATGCTTGACGGTAAAGCTCCTTCTGCATCATATCGTGACTTCATCATGGGCGAAGTTCGTTATAACTCACTCACTCGTTCATTCCCCGAAAGAGCAGAAAAACTCTTTGAAAAGGCTGAAAAGGTTGCTGCTGATAAGTATGCTCACCTTGAAAAGCTTGCAAGCCTTCCCGATGCCGAATAATTTTGGCTAAAGCTTGTACAAAGTGAATATGTGAATAAATAAAAAATTCTCCCGAATATGGCATTTGCCGTGTTCGGGAGATTCTTTTTTAATTGAAAATGTAAAATGGAAAATTGAAAATTATGGTCAGCGGTATGCCATCGCAGCCCTTTCGGGAAGACAGTCTTGTTAATGAGAGAGTGAATATGCCCGAGTGTAGGTATGCAATGTTTGTACAAATCTGTATGGGCGAACACGGTTCATCCATACATTATTACAGTTGCTTTGCAGCATTTATAAAATTTGTATTAATATGTAGTCTGTACCGTTGCTTGCGGGCGAATGATATCCGCCCCAACAGATAAACAACAACTTTCATATATAAAAAACAGTCGGGAAGACGATGTTTTGCATTTTGCAAACCGTCTTCCCGACATTCATTTTACATTTTCAATTTTCCACTTTCAATTTAAAAGCTCCGCTCGGGCATCTTTATTTTTGCTTTTGCGGAACTATCTTCTTAAATTGACTGCGGCGGTTTATTGCACCGTTACCGTAATCGTTACGCTTGATGTTCTTTTAAGCACATCGGTGACTGAATATGTTACCTTGTACTTGCCTTTTCGGGTGGTTACTACATTGCCGAAAACTTCGATATTTGATGTTATGTCGTTGCCGCAGGTGTCAACGGCTGTTACTCCTGCAAGGGCGTAAAATTCGCCGCCGCTTTTGATTGTGTAATCGTTTGCACCGCTGATTATTGGTGTTGCTTTGGCATACGGGCATTTTTTATTGCTGTCTGTCGGATCCCATTTGTTGGTAAAATCGGTGATTTTGATTGCATCCGGTTTTCCGAGAGGGCCTGCATTTTCTGCGTCGTCATATATGCTTACATTCGTGCCTGCGGGGCAGTTGTCATAAACCCACTTTGCATCCGAAACCGCAAGTCTTACGCATCCTTGTGATGCCTGTTCACCAAGCTTGTTGAACTCCTCAAGCTCCAAATCTTCTTCGCTCATTGAGTAGTAGGGAACGGAGTGGAAAAGATAATCGCCAGAAATTCCGCTGATGTATCTTCCGAAAACATCGCCCACAAGGGAAAGCCATTCGGACTTGATTCCGATTGTGTAGTCACCCGTGATTGTCGAATTGTCAAGACCTGTGGAGCAAATCATCGCCCTTACGGGGATTGTGTACTTGCCCTTTTCGTCATATGTGTAAACCGTCACGCAGTTTGCCGTGCGGTTGACCTTGATTGCGTACAGATTTTTTGCCGTATTACGCTTGTTACTTTCAAGCTTGTCAAGATTTGCCGTTATACAGGTTGAGTAGCTTTGCTGTTTTTTCATGGTTGATTTTGCCACCGTAACCTGAAATTCCGACTTTGATTTGTCTTTTGAAATGGCAGAAATCAGAGCCGTACCCTCTTTGAGAGCGTCAACCCTTCCGCCGTCATCAACGGTAACAATTTTACTGTCCGAGCTTGTCCATTTGGTAACGGATTTTGCTTTTTCGGATGACAGTTCAATAAGCTTTGATTCGCCGACTTTTAATGTGAGCGAATCGACCTTGCTCGGAAATGTCATATTTTCGGTTGCTGCCGTATCGGGCGTCTGCGGTTTTGGAGAATTTTGAGAATCATTTCCGAAAATTCCCGTCACACCGCATAATATGCAGGTTGCAATGAGGACAACACAAAGTAAAAGAATGAAAATTTTCTTTTTCATAGATTACCTATCCTTATAGAATTTAACCTGTCTCTTATACACATCTGACGCTGCCGACGACTAGTCGAGTGTAGAT
>ENA-UAKW01000377-UAKW01000377.1-human-gut-metagenome-genome-assembly--contig:-NODE-377-length-23557-cov-5.599651_pt1 | contig 23557 bp, 15 predicted proteins | sample MGYA00243691_ERZ654450 | MGnify/ENA primary metagenome ERZ654450 (study PRJEB26926, sample SAMN06164673) | human gut metagenome | biome: ENVO:00009003; feature: ENVO:2100002; material: ENVO:00002003... | reverse complement strand
AAGGTAGCGAAATTCCTTGTCGGGTAAGTTCCGACCTGCACGAATGGCGTAACGACTTCCCCACTGTCTCGACCAGGAGCTCGGCGAAATTGCAGTACGAGTAAAGATGCTCGTTAAGCGCAGAAGGACGAAAAGACCCCGGGACCTTTACTATACCTTGGTATTGGCGTTAGGCGCGGATTGTGTAGCATAGGCGGGAGGCTTCGAAGCGGGTGCGCCAGCATTCGTGGAGCCGCAAGGTGAAATACCGCTCTGTTCTCGTTTGACGTCTAACCTCGACAAGTCATCCTTGTCAGGGACAGTGCCTGGCGGGTAGTTCAACTGGGGCGGTTGCCTCCCAAAGAGTAACGGAGGCGCTCAAAGGTCCGCTCAGCCCGGTTGGCAATCGGGTGTCGAGTGTAATCGCACAAGCGGGCTTGACTGCGAGGACGACGGTCCGAGCAGGGACGAAAGTCGGAGATAGTGATCCGGTGCCGGCGCACGGGCGCGGCATCGCTCAACGGATAAAAGGTACCCCGGGGATAACAGGCTGATCATTCCCAAGAGTCCATATCGACGGGATGGTTTGGCACCTCGATGTCGGCTCGTCGCATCCTGGGGCTGGAGCAGGTCCCAAGGGTTCGGCTGTTCGCCGATTAAAGCGGCACGCGAGCTGGGTTCAGAACGTCGTGAGACAGTTTGGTCTCTATCCTCTGCGCTCGTTGGAATCCTGAGGAGGCCTGCCCATAGTACGAGAGGACCTGGGTGGACGAACCTCTGGTATGCCGGTTGTCGCGCCAGCGGCACGGCCGGTTGGCTACGTTCGGGAGGGATAACCGCTGAAAGCATCTAAGCGGGAAGCCTGCTCCAAGATTAGGATTCCGTACAGTCTTGAACTGTTGTAGCCCGCATGTTGAACACGTGTTTGATAGGCCGGAGGTGGAAGTCCCGTGAGGGGTGGAGCCGACCGGTACTAACGGGCGACGGCGACATAACATTCCGATCCTTCCCTTGTGGAGGGTTGGTTCCGCGTCTTTCCTGTGCTGGATCGTCCTGGACGGCAATATGCGTTGGGATGGTCACTGAACGATACAACGGTAGGCTTTGCCTCGCGTCCGCTAGCCGGTTCCCGAACCGCCACGTGATAATTGAATGGCCGGAATGGCCGCCATGTTTTGGTTGTCGTTCCGTGATCGCGGTTTTGCGGTGGTCATAGCCCTGGTGAGACGCCCGGTCCCATTCCGAACCCGGTAGCTAAGGCCAGGCGCGGCGATGGTACTGCACTCGAGAGGGTGTGGGAGAGTAGCACGCCGCCGCTTCAAACGTATCGGGCCTCCCGGTCGAGCCTTTGGCTCCCGGGAGGCCCTTTTTTTCATGCTCTTTTTCCGGGCTTCCCGGCGGGCGTCGCTCCAGGAACCCCTTTTTTCGTATCTTTTCCCATGCTTACCGAATCCCGTTGCCTATTGGATTCCATCGGCGGCAATATAGCATCTACAGTGTGCGAAATAAGAAGTATCTGTAGTAAAGGCAGCCGATCGCTCATACCTGTTGCACAACCTTGACACGTATGCCCAACTCTGCAAACCAGCAGTGCGACACGCCGATTTGGCTTTTTGCTGCTCCTGTTGTATTCTAGTCAAGTTGCGCTTAACGGATAGACACCGGAAAGCGTTGCATAATTGGAGAATTCGCCTAGTGGTCTATGGCGCACGCTTGGAAAGCGTGTTGGTGTAACAGCCTCACGAGTTCGAATCTCGTATTCTCCGCCTGGATTGGAACCCCGGAAACCGTTGGAATCATTCGGTTTCTGGGGTTCCTTCTTTTCCACTCCGTTTTCCGGTTCCTTCCAGATTCCCTCCGAATGCTTCTTTCGTTGGCCTCGGTTTTTTGAATCGTCCCGTATCGCAAGTCTCGCGTGTACGGGCCGGCATCCAGGAAAGTCCCTGATTGTCATGCTGCGGCTTATTGGTGTCAGTCTGTGGTCTCAATAATGGGATTGTTTGCCCTCATATGTCGATATTTGATTGCGATTCGGTGGGGGAGTTGCGTACATCGTCGTTTTACGCGCACTTTTGCGCTGCGCTACGTTACGCTCGAAATCGTGACGTTGAGAGAAAGAAGCACGACGATGGTTGACAAGACGGCTGCCGGCAGCCAGCAGACTGACCAACGCGATGCTGATACTCGTGACTCTCTGGCGGCGCTTGCCCGACGCCGTTCGAATTCATCGCCAATCGTATTGCAGAGTGATGTGCAGGCCGCTCCGCAGGAAAAGCAGGAAAAACAAGAAAAGCAGAGCGAAGCTGGGTCTGCCTTGCAAACGGGCGAGGATGCGAATGATGACGCGAATCGTGCGGAAGAATCGCAAACCGTGAAAGAAAAAGACGCTGTGGATGGTCCTGATAATACGCAGCAGCCGCAAATGGCATCCATAAGCGCCATCACAACGCAGGTTTTGCCACCAAGCTTTATTCCGACCGCAACCGGTCGTATTCGTCCCGTAACGGGCGCTTTTCCCGCAATTCAGTCCGCTTCGCAGACGGAACAGGCGCAGCGCAGGCGATCCATCCGCTCGTTGGCCGCGGGGTCGTTGCGTAGAACCAACATCGGCAATGCTGAAAAGGCCGGCGATGCGGGGAGCGCGGGTAGTACCGGACGGACGGTGGGGAATGGCGATACGCCGTCGCCGCGAATCGCCAGCAGTGCTCCCCATTATGCGAATTGACCAGTGGACTGATCAGAACGGCCAACGTAACAAATCAGTGGGAATACTGGACATACACGCGGTTCACGCACGGTACGCGCGCTTCGCGCTGCATTGTACGTCGCTGTACTACGTCATTCCAATTGAATCGCAACAATGCGTATAGCAGATGAAAAGCACATACGAAAAACGCGCATGAAAAAACGGTCCCGATATATTCGAGACCGTTTTTCATGAGTCGATGAAGCAAACGTTGTCCGGCAGCAAACCGGCTCAGTCTTCGCTGGTTTCGCGCTTATACTGCACGAACGTCTTCATGGCGTAGGCAAGGCCGGCAAGCAGCAGAATGGCTGCGCAGGCAAGGGAAATGCCGATGCCGGTTTGCGCAAGCTGCCCATATTCCGACTTGGTCAGCGCGCCGGTGGATGCGGCGGTTTGATCGCCGGACGCTGTGACGGATCCAGTTGCGGCACCATTCGCGCCAGTGTCGGCAGCCGTGCGCACAGTGCCAGTGGCGCCGTTGGCTCCAGTAACGGTCGTACCGGCATTCGTTCCAGCCGTGGTGCCATGCGTGCCGGTAGCAACGGATGAGCCGCCCTGCTGACCCGTCTTGGAGTTCGCGTCCTTCAGCGCCGCGATGAACGACTGATGCCACTGGTGGCTGCTCGCCGCAAACGCGTCATGCCTCGTCTTGAGTTCGTCGTGGGTCTCCTTCATATCGGCATGCATCTGGTTGAGGTGGGCCTGCGTGTCCTGCATATCCTGATGCAGAGCGTCGTGACGCTCCTGATCGCGCTTGACCGCGCCATCGATCGCATTCTTCACATCCTCACGGTCCTGCTGATAGTTCTGCCAAGCCTGCTCATTGTACTGGCGGAGCGCATCGGCGTCCTCGTGCGCGTTCTGATGCAGCTGCTCGGCGTGCTGCTTGGCGGTATCGATGTCCGACTTAATCTGCTGGTTGGTTTTGCGCACATGCTGTACGGCATCGCACGTTTTGTCGGTGCACACGGCCATATCCTGGTCGATCTGCCCGCTGATGGCGGTGCTGCCGGCCAATCCGTCCGTAGACGGTGCGACTTCACTGGCCGAAGCCGCGGAAGGCAAGGCGGCCATGCCGATGGTTAATATTCCCGCCGCTGCAGCTGCTGCAATACGATTCCTCATGGTGATTCCTCTCCTGCGCACGTTTGCATTCGATCTGTGATTGTGCGCTCGCGTTCATTCCGTATGCCATAGTAGGAGGGGAATGTGCCTAAATAAACCGGTGGAAAAATGACATTTGTCTAGTTTCTGCGATGCTGCAGCAGTCTTCATAGTTTAAGCGGGAAACCAGAATCCAAACCAGAAGCCGGAACAGCCTGCTCAAAACATGACCAAGCAGGCCAAGCAACGGCTCAGACCGCCCGTACTTATCCCGCCCGTATTGGTTTATCTAGCGGCGGCCCCCAACAAAGATCACTCAACAATAGTGATGAATGGGCTAGCCGGCAGATTAAAGTCGTTGTACAGCATGCTCGCGCACTTCGGATTGCCACTGAACAGGTAACGTACCTGGCTCATGGCGTTGAGATCGTTCAGTATTGAACCATCGGCTGCGGTGAGCAACACCTGATTGCCCCTGATAGTGGCATTGACCGCCTGCCATTGACCGGAGTAATTGGCGACCTCAAACCCCTGCAATGCCGTAGTGGTGGGAGCGGCGATATTGCTGATACCGCTTAACGGGGTCGCTTTCGGAGCGCTCTTATAGTTTGGTGCGATTGCGCTCGCGGTTTTCGAATAGTTCGGCTGCATGGCTTTCAGCCTGCTTGCGGTGCCGTTCCGGAAAGACAAGGCGATTGCGCCGTTCGCAGTGTGCCGGGCACGTTCGATAAGCGGTCCGTTGGGTACGGTGGTGCCGTCTTCCATGGCGAGATATTGCGCGGCCATGCGTGCCCCGAGAATATCCTTGCCGAGCGGATGGATTAGCGCGGATGTGCCCTTGTCTGTGTCAAGGGAAACCGTCATCGCCACGTTTGACGAATCGTGCAGGTTGGTGTTGCCGAGCGTAGTCCGTTGCGCTTCTCGCACGTTTTGCGTGTACTGGTAGTTTGGCCAGCGCGCGAGCTGTACGTACAGGAACGGCAGATTCTTGCGTCCGAATACGGTACGGTACTGGTTGATCAGCGCGGTCATCTGCGACTCATACTCCGTGGCGGTCGCAAAATTCATCGCATCGTCGCATCCTTGGTACCAGAGCACACCTGCCACATGAAAATCTTTCAACGGTGCAATATGGTTCGCGTAGATATCTCCGCCGCGCACATGTCTGCGTATAGGCGTGCCGCCCCACGCGGTCTGGATGATGCCGACCGGCACGTTAGGATGCTTCGCGCGCAGCTGAAGCGCGAACTGCTGCGCCAAGTAGCTTAGATGCAGTGAGTTCGTGGAATCCGCATTCAGCCACGCGCCAGCGTTCAGATTGACGTTGGCCAGCGGGAAATCCGTGTTCTTCACATCATGATCTGCGATAACGAATTTCACGTTCTTGTCGACGAGTGGTTTTGGAAGATCGGTCTCTTTGATGATTCCGTTGCCAAAATTGGTGCTGTTCTCCGGGTAATACTGCGCATAGTTGAGTTCCATATTCGATTGGCCGGCCGCCACGAACACGTCGCCCACATACACTTTCGCCAGTTCCGTTACGACTTTGCCGTCGTACTTCACCTGTAACGAATACGGCTCGAGGCTTGCTTTCGGTGCGTTCAGCGTGCAAGTAAACGAACCATTTTTTGCGATTTTCGCAGTGGCGCTCGCAGCCTTCTTGCCTTGGGTAAGGGTCGCGGACAGTTTCGATGCGTCGATCTGTTTGCTGGCATGCGCGGATTTGACGGTTCCTTTGACCACCAACGGCTGGTTGCGCTGGAAGACCATGTTTTCCATGTAGTAGGAGGGCAAAGTCACGGAAACCTGCGAATTTGAGGACTGTGCGGTTTCTTCGTTTTGGTGCAATGCTGAACCGTTGCCCCATTTGGGGCCACACCCGACGATGATGGCAACGACTATTCCTACGGTTACGATAACGGCAAGTGCCGTTCTTGCCAATCGTTTCGTATTCAATTCTGATTTGCCTCGTTCTTTGTCAACGCCCGCTCGAAGGTTCTGGCCTGTTTGTCATATGCGGCTCGTTCGGTGTTGGCTTTGCTGGTGGTCCCGGACGGGTCGGCTTTGCAGTCAAGCGCCTTCGGCGATTTGACTTCTTCCTGATACAAGATGCTGAGCTTTTCCAGATCATATGAGGAATCCATGCTGGAAAATGCGTCGACAATCTTTCCCTTGAGCTGGAAATCCTTGGAATATGAAGCGTTCATGGCGGCAACCGCGTCTCTGCAGTCGTTAATGGCATTCAGTTCGCGCATTTTCTGCGATGTTCTCACGCCCATGACGCCGAAGACCACAATGCATACCGCAACGACGATAACGGCTACGATGATGGAACGGCGAATCAAGTTCTTGACATGGTTATGCACCCAAGTGTCGCCATCTTGCACGCCTTGCGATATGGCGATTTGGAATGGATCTTTGGTGTTTGTTTGATAGGAAACCCCTGATGCGTCTGTTTCAGGCTTTCCGTTGCGATTGGTGATGTTAACGGAATTGTTGGATTTGCTGGTCCCGACGGTCGCGGTACTGCTGAAAGTCCGGGGCTTGCGGACGTTACTTGCTTGACTGTCAGCTTTATTTGGCTGCCTTTCGTGCCGTGCCATGCTTCCCTCCAGGAGTCCGTGATACCGTTCTGATGTTGTCTATTGGAGGTGGTCCGACAAGGTCCTCTGTTCCCAAATGACAATACATAAGGTATGTTACCCGTTCCACTTCCGAATGCCAGCACTTCATGTTGTGGCATATTCGGTAAATGTGAAGTTTGGTCTGGAGTCCATTTGCTTTATTTTGAGTGGGGACATCTCAGAATACACTTAAGTTTTGCGTGTGCAATTGCGTCAACGCGTGAAATGCGTTTTGTGAGAGAGGCTGACGATGATATCGCCGAAAAGCTTGATGAAGATTGCGACCACCGCTTCCGTGGTTGCAATGACGGTTTCCGTTGCCGTGGTGCCGGCTTACGCCATGCAGGATATTGCGATTGAGGATACGCCAAGTTCTTTTGCCACAACTGTGGATGATGTGCAGAATTCGTCAAACAGCATGCCGGACAATCCGAACGCGACGCTGCCGGAAACGGTAAGCGAAAACATTTCGGACGATTCCACTGTGGTTTCGGAGAACCTTGCGGTTACGCCGGAAGGTGATGTACAGAACATTGAGACCGGCGAAACCGTGACGGACGCTCAGCTGGTCGGTACGCAATCGCAGCAACCTGATCCACTGGCCAAAACGGATGGCGAATCATTCATTCCGGTGAGTGCCTCGGATGTGAAAGATGCTGTGGAACAACCTGTGAAACAATCCGTGGAGCAATCGTCCTCAAAAAACGGAGCCACCGTGAAGCTTGCCAAATTCGATGGCAACGATTACGGCGCGCATTGGGGAACCTACAACAACACGAAGGCCTTCTTCGACTACAAAAACAACCTGTTCGCCCAGCAGGCCAAGGGCGTGATTGATGTCTCTTCATGGCAGGGAGACATCGATTGGGCTAAGGCAAAAGCCGACGGCGTGGAAGGCGCGATCATACGTTTAGGCTTTGGATGGGGCAATGACGCCGATGCCAAAGCACAGCGCAACATCAGCGAATGCAAGCGGCTGGGTATTCCGTTCGGCATCTACTGGTACTCGTATGCGGAAGATGCGGGCGGTGCGAAACATGAAGGCAGCGATGTGGTATCCAAGCTCCGCCAGATGGGCGTGAGCCCCAATGATCTAAAGTATCCCGTGTACTACGACCTTGAGCGGTGGACATGGACCGGGCACACGCCGCCGAACGATCCGAACGTGTATAACGGCATCGTCAATGCTTGGTATGGCGCGTTGCAGTCCGGCGGTTACCAGAATCTCGGCGTGTACTCCTACACGAGCTACTTGCAGGGGCCGTTGAACAATGCGAACATCTATGCGAAGACACGCTGGGTGGCGCAATATGGTCCGCAGATGGAATTCACGGCGTTCGGGACCAACGATCGTGGCTGGCAGTACACCGAAAGCGGTCATATCAACGGTATCAGTGGCTCCGTGGATATGAGTGCCTTTGGCAATAAGACTTCTGTGCAGAATGGAGGGAATGACGATTCTCAGCCTTCCCTTGATGTGCGCAAGATGAGTGCTGTGAGCATTCCTAATGGGAATTATTACATCAATGTACGTTCCAAAGTGGCTTCTAGTGTTGATATCCCTGGAGCCAGTGGAGCGGATTCCACAGCTATTCAGCTGTACTCCGGCAATGGGTCCAAAGCTCAGCAGTTTACTTTCACTAAACAGTCTGATGGCAGCTATGTGATTGTTAATGTGAATTCCGGTAAGGCCTTGGACGTTCGTAATGGCGCTGCGGGTAATAATGCGGTGGTGCAGCAGTATTCGGCGAATGGTACGAACGCCCAGCGTTGGTTCATCCGTGATTCGGGAGCCGGTTATTACTTGCAATCCGCATTAGGCAATTGGGTTCTGGATCTAAGTGGTGGCAGCACGGCCAACGGTACCGCGATTCATCTGTATACGCCTAACGGAACGGTCGCGCAACTCTTCACTCTTTCCTCTAGCGAAGTCAATATTCCGACAGATGCGCCAGCAACGATTCGATCAACGAAAAACACTGGATTGGTATTCGACGTTCCTGGTGCATCAACTGCCAATAGCACGCAAATCCAGTTGTATACAAGCAACGGTTCCAACGCGCAAAAGTATCGTTTTACATCGGTAGGAAATGCGACCTACCGCATTACCAATGTGAATTCCGGTAAAGCATTGGATGTGTATGGAGGCTCGACGGCCAATGGTGCAGCGTTTCAACAATATGACAGCAACGGTACCAGCGCCCAACAATGGACCGTACGTAACTACGGTAGCGGCAAGGTGACATTAATATCAGTGAACGCGAACAAAGCCGTGGATATTCCTGGCGGCAACGCCACGCAGCAGACCAAACTGCAGATGTACACGCCTAATGGAACGGCAGCCCAGCAGTGGACAATAAGCAAGGTATCTACTCCAAGAGAACGTATGGATGCCACAGCTGATTCACATAGGAAGGATCTTCCTGACGGCACCTATGCGTTCGGATCAAAGCTGAAGACTTCCATGAAAGTCGATGTTGCCGGTGCTTCCAAGAGCGATAGCGCCAATGTGCGATTGTGGGGCGGTAATGGTACAAACGCACAGAAATGGAAAGTAACGCATGACGGCAATGGCTATGTGACGTTGATTAGCGTGAATTCCGGCAAAGTATTAGACGTTTACGGTGCAAGCACTGCAAATGGAGCCAATGTTCAGCAGTATGTATCAAACAACACGTATGCCCAAAAGTGGATCGCCATCAAGAACTCAGACGGATCGTATACCTTCCAGTCCGCGCTCGCGGAGAACAAGGTTCTGGATGTTTCGGGTGCTTCTACTGCCAATGGCGCTAACGTACAGTTGTATAGTGCGAATGGCACGAACGCTCAAAAGTGGGTGAAGTAGTCAAGCAGTAGATATTTCAAATGTGGCCTGAGAACAAAACTGCTTGTTCTCAGGCCACATTTGAAAGTTGCGTTATTTTTTGCGTCTCATCATGGCAAATTGGTTGGCGTCGATGATGAACGCCTTACGATCGTTCTTGGCCATGACGTCGAGGATTATTCCCGCTATGAACAGCAGGATTCCCGCGATAACGAGCATAACTGCTCCGATGAGTGTGGGGAAGCGCGCCACCATGCCGGTATGCCAGAAGTCTACTGTTACGCTACCGCACAGTATGATGCCGATGATGCCGATAATGGCTCCGAGCCCTCCAAAGAACGGCAGCGGCTTGTATTCGCGGATCATGCGGAAGATGGTGCTCATCACCTTGATGCCGTCACCTACGGTGTCAAGTTTGCTGACGGAGCCTTCCGGGCGGTCACGGTATTGAATCGGCATCTCGAACAGGCGTAGATTGTTGTTCAACGAATGGATGGTCATTTCGGTCTCAACTTCGAAGCCACGCGAAAGCACTGGGTAAGTCTTGACGAATGTGAACGAAAACGCTCGGTAACCGGTCATGATGTCGGTGACGTCCGCATGGAACAGGCCGTTGATGGAACCGCGTACCAAGCGGTTGCCAAAGTTGTGGAATGGTCTCTTGTTCTCTTGGAAATATGTGGAGCTCAGGCGGTCACCGATTACCATGTCATAGCCTTCAAGCACTTTATCAACCATGGCTGGCGCCGCATCAGCAGGGTAAGTATCATCGCCGTCTGCCATGACATATACGTCGGCGTCAATGTCTTCGAACATGGCGCGAATCACGTTGCCTTTGCCTTGGCGCGGTTCCTTTCGTACAATCGCACCTTCGGCCATAGCGATTTCGGCAGTGCGATCAGTGGAGTTGTTGTCATACACATAGATGTCGGCATGCGGCAGTGCTGCTTTGAAGTCGCGTACCACCTTGCCGATGGTGACTTCCTCGTTATAGCAAGGAAGCAGCACCGCAACGGAAACGTTTGAATTCTCAGGCATACGTTCTACTATAGCTTTTGTACTGGCCGTTTTTCGATTTTGCACGAGTTCATCATGCTACAGGTTTCTGCGTGGGATACAGCACGAGGAATGGGATTGTGCGGATGTTTTATAAATATAATTGCTAGGGAAACGATATAAGCGAATGAAAAAACGCGTGGTTGGGTATGACATTATCAAATCGATGGCGATGTTCTTTGTAGTGATGCTCCACTACTCATTTTACACGAGATTCTATTCCAGCGGGCTTGCTGGAACGGCGGTCACCGTATTGTGCGTGGTGTGCGTGCCATTGTTCTTCGCTGTGAACGGCGCGCTGCTTCTTCCTCGGAAGATGGATGAGGCGAAGCATTATCGGAAGACGCTGAACATCGTCATTGTGGTCACCATCTGGAGGCTGCTTGCCGCGGCGTTCTTCGTTTTCGTGGACGGTTCCCATCCGGTGACGTTGAAGGATCTTGTGCTGTTCCTGCTTGGCGGTGGCTTTGGAGATTATCCGACCGGTTATTTTTGGTTCATGAACGCCTTGATCGCAGTGTACCTTGTTTTGCCTGTGATGAAAATGGCGTTCGATTCGGAACGAAAGCTTGCATTCAACGCGCTGCTGGCTGTTTTGGCTGGTTTTACTGTGGGCAAGGATTCCCTGAAACTTGTTCTGCAGATTCTGGGAACCGCAACGAACCATGATTTCGCCTCGATTCTGAATGCACTTGATGAATTCTACATTTTCGGCTCGTACGGATACGTTTTGTTGTATTTCCTGATTGGAGGGATGATTGGGCGCTATCTAAAGCAGAAGCAGACCGGGGAACTCGATGCCGACGTCCATCATCCCCTGTTCGATATCTCTTGGGGTGAAGCCAGCGCTGGCATCGTTGTCTGCTATGCGTTGACGTTACTGATCCAGCGATACCAGCATGCCACCCACGGCACTAATTTGACTGTGGAGAACGGCTATTGGCTGCTACCGTCATTCGTTGCAACGATACTGATTCTGTTGGTATTGGGGCGGGTGAATATCCAAGGCATTTGGGCCAAAGTATTCCAGGTGATCGGCATGAACACGTTCGGCGTGTACATGCTGCATTTGGTCGGATTGGTGCTGTTGAGCAGATTACAGGCTCTACCATGGCTCCAGTTCATGGGAAACTTGAATTCCGTTGCAGTGACTTTGCTGAATGTGGTGTTGTGCGGTTGCGTGTTCGCCATATGTCTTGCAGTATCCGTGCTGTTCCGAAAGATCCCGTATATTAATCGTTTGTTCGCGTTGTAAGCATTATGAATTAGTCGAACCGATAAAGAAGAAATGAAAATGAACGGATTGAATATGCTAAAGAAAATTGAACCACGAATTGTGGTTCCGCTGGTTCTTGGCATGATGTTCGCTTTGGGAGATGAGGCTTCCAATCCTGAAGGTCATATCATGCAAATTAAAAGCGCGTTATGCGTGAAGGTGCTGCTTTTCTGTGTGCTTTTCTGTGTATTATTTCGCTTCGCTGATTGGCTGATTGCCGAAGTGCAGGGAGCGAAGAGGGAAGACCAAGTAGAGCATTATGGCTTTTTCGAATATGGGTATGCGATAAAACCGTGGTTGAAGAACGCGGCGGTGATTGCCGTGTGCTGGCTTCCGTATGAATTTTGGTTGTTCCCTGGCGTGTATTGGTCGGATACCTCCAAACAGTTGCTCATTCATTATGGTGTGGAACGATTCACGGACCATCATCCTTTTGCTTTAACGTATTTGTTTGGTTGGTTCGCTGATTTTGGACAATGGGCTTTCCATAATTCCATTTATGGTTTGTATCTGCTGATTGTCGTGCAACTTATTGCAGCGCCGCTGCTTTTCTCTTGGATGCTTTTGTACACGAGGAAGATGGGCGTTCCGCAATGGTTGTGTCATGTGGAATTGGCATTTTTGGCATTGTTCCCGCTTTTTCCGGTGATGTTTTCTTCGTTAGCGAAGGATACGATTTCCGTTCTGTTTTTCATCCCTTTCTGCATATTGTTCGTTGACGGTATTCGCACCAAAGGTTCATCACTGTCTAAACCAGGAATCATTATTACATTATTGCTGTGTGGCTTACTGACGTGCCTGACGAAGAAAGCGGGCGTGTATGTGGTGGTGCCCTCATTGCTGCTGATGTTTCTGATTGTCAGATTGTCGAAAAAAGCGAAAGCTACCGCGTTTGCCATCGGCGCAGTAATTGCTATTGTCATGATGGTCATCATTCCGAAAGCCGTTATGCCGGCGCTTGGCGTTGCCCCTAGTGGTAAGCAGGAAAGCATCCCGTTTGCCATTCAGCAGGTTGCCCATGACGTCAAATACAACAGTGAGGACATGACTCAGCAGGAGAAGAAACTGATTTCTGACTTCCTGACCATTGACTATAAAAAGATTCCCAAAGCTTACGACCCGCAGATCGCAGATCCGGTAAAAGGGACCAGTTTGAAAGACCCTGATCTGTTCAGCGATTTTATGAAGCTGTGGCTCAAGAAGACAGTGGAGCACCCGATCGGTCATTTGGAATCGTGGATGGGATTGGTTCGCGGCTGGTTCAGCTTTTCTAACAACGATGGTTCTCCAAGCGATATGGTGGTTTGCACTGAATCTGCATGGTATTACGATCCGATTTTAGAATATGTTCCGCAGTGGCCGTTGAAGGCAAGCAGAAGTGATACTGCACGTTCTGTATATGACATGGAACAGAGCGTGCCCGTATTGAATGCACTGTTTTCAAGGGCATTGTGGTCATCCATCCTGCCCTGCTTCATGCTGTACTTGGCTTTGCGTCCCGGCAAAGGCAAATGGAGTCGCGTGGCTTCGATGCTTCCGGTGGATATGTCGTTTGTGTATCTGTTGCTGGTACCAGTGTCCGGCATGGGTGGAGAGCCAACCCGATATGTGTTGCAACTGATTTGCATCGCGCCATTGTTCTTAGCGTTCATGAGTGAATCGATTGGTAAAACGAAAGAACCTCTGATTAAAACGATGGCATAAATAATACAGAAATGGGTGTCGTAAAATACAACACCCATTTCTGTCAGTGACGACCGCGAACTGCTCGGCCGATCGCCTTCACCGCATCACGGCGACGGGAACCGATTGGCATTAGCGGATCGACAATCTTGCGAATCGGGTTGTCCTCCCCGACTGCGCGCTCGTGCTTCGGACGGAGCACGCCGGCTGGAATCTCTGATTCGTTTGCCTTTACTACACGCTTAAGCAGACGCTCATAGAACGGGGTCTCGCGTGCGTACTTCCAGTACATGGAAGCGAAATCGCAATCCGGGTCGGTCCATGGCTTCTGGAAGCCGGCATAGTGGACAATCTGTGGATCGTTGCGCGACTTCATATACGCGTCGTAAATGTCGTTCGGCGCCTGCACGAAGAGGTTGCCGACACGACCGCCGCAGTCATGCACTACGTTCCATTCCCACGGCAGGTACAGCACATTGCCTTCGCAGTGCGCGTTGAGCACGTCCTGATCATTGTAGATAAAGGCGTCGTTCGAAGCATAGGTGAGCCACTGCTTGATGGTGTAATGCTCACGCATCGCCTTGGTGTTGAGCACCAGCACGCCGGCCTGGAAGTAATCGTATGGATTCTTCATCTTCAGCACGGTTTTCGCGTAATTCATACGCTTGCCATGCTTCACGTTCAAATTGCCAAGGAAATCGATATCACGCACCGCACCGAGCAGCTTGTCCTGCAAATCGATGTTGTACAGCTTTGCGATATCACCGTTGATGATGATGTCGGAATCGAGGTACAGCACCTTGTCATAGAAAGGCAGAAGCTTTTGAATCAGGAAACGATAGTACGTTTCCACGCTGATATGGGCGTTGTTGGTGGAAAGCTCATATCCGGCAAGCTCACGGTCCACATTGGTGAATCGCAGATTCATATTCGGGAACTGCTTGAAGAAGCCGCGCAGACGTTCCTGCTTGTCCCATGCGATGTTGCGCTGCAGCACCGTCACATCGTAGAAGTAATGCGGATCGGCGTTCTTCATGGCTGAATACACGGTGGTGGTCAATTGAGGAACATAATTGTCATCCGCTGCGAACACCACCGGAACGATTGGCTTGTCGGTAATGTCAAGCGGCTTGAGCTGCTCCGCTGGCTCCGGATTGGTGAAGTGGACGCACTGTAGTTCCTTGAACTTCCAGTTGGAACCGATACGCTTGTGATGCAGCAGGTAGATGTTGAGCAGACGTTCGGACAGATGACCCGGCGTACGCAGGGCCTCCTTGCTGTACGTGCTGTAGTCGGTGTTTTTATCGAACTCCTCAAGAATGGGGAACATCCATTTGCAATAGTCGAAGAAGATCTCCTTCTTCATGATGAACATGTTGCAGAAGCAGGCTTTGTCGCCGTTGAAGAACGCCTGTGCATCCTGCTTGTAGTCGGGATACATGCTGCATAGGATCTGGTAGCAACGCTTCAGATCATCGTCATGCAGCAGGGGAGCGGCTTCCCACAGCGCGCGTGGAGTGCCGTGCTTATCGATGATTTTTTCGAGATTGCCGAATGGCGTGGTGATGACGTCATACTGCTTCACCACGTTGGCGATGTTTTCGTCATCCAGGCCATACTTCTTTGCCGCGGCGGCATCGATGTAGTCGTCCATGATTTCGCCGTAGGGATTTTCCTCATGCGGAGTGTCCGAGAAGTCGAAGTAACGGCGGTAATGGCAGAAACCGTAGTAGTCGGCGTCGATGTTTTTCCAAGCCCAATATTGCGTGGTCAGTTCGCAGTAACGTGGGTTGAGATCGGCGATATTCTCGCCTTCATCATCGTGGAATGCCCAGGGGAAGCGATAGTTCTTCGGTCCGACCTGCACCGGCTGCATGATGGCGCTGTCGAAGGTGTCAACGTTTTTGTGAGTGGTGACGAAGATGCGGATGTGCTGTTTATTGTATTCGTTGATAGTTTTCGCTGCTTCGATTCGTTCGTTGAGATCATGCATGTGGATGGATGCGAGTTGCTTCATCTCGTGGAAACGAGTGACATCAGGTCCTTCCGCATTCTGCGGCAGCTTGCAATTGTTTGCGATATTGAACCATGTTTGCAGCTTGGAGATGCCGGGAGTGAAGTTTTCTTTGACGATTCGGTCATAGGCATCATCGCGCACGAAACGGTACAGTTCACGTCCCGTGATGGCCGGACCGAACACAGCCTCCATTTGCTTGGCGGCTTCCGCCTTTTCCTCTTCCGGAACCCTGACCTTCCAATCATTGGCAAGGATTTCGGTTGCCTTGCGTTGGAAGCCTTGTGCGCAATCACGAAGCATGTCGGAATGCTGTGCATCGGCAAATTCGTAGGCTGCATCGAAATCCGCCTTGAAATGGCCGCAATAACGGGCATACTTCGCTGCATCGATCATATTGGTGCCACTGATCCCGCGGCCATAGTAATACACGTATCCACGACATTCCTTGAAGGAATGGTAGCTATTGGCGAATGCCGAAACCACAAAACACTCGTAGCCGTCCTGGGAGCGGCCCAGGCGGTCGCGGGTCATGGCTTTAAACGCTTCCTTCAGCATGGAAGTCTTGTACAAACGTTGGGTCACGCGCCAATCAACCTTATATCCGCGATCCTCGTCGAAAATATCGCGGACGATGTCTTCTCCGGTGGAATCAGGCGTAGGGGTGTTGTTGAAGGTTTCGAAGGCCTGGCGCTCGTTTTCCAGTAGCTCGTTGGCGGCGACAACAGTAAGGCCATAGTGCAGCACGTCTACGGGGTGTTTGTCGATTTCCGCGGCAAGCTGTTCGCACATGTCCGGCTTGAGAGCATCATCGCCGTCCAGGAAGAACGTATATTCCCCCGAAGCGTTTTCTACACCGGCCATACGAGTGCGGTGTGTGCCCATATTCGGGTTGTTGGTCACTACTCGAATGCGTGGATCCTGTTCGGCCGCCTGCACTGCGATTTCTCCGACATTGTCTGGGCTTGCATCGTTCACGACAATCGCCTCGATGTCGGAGAAAGTCTGATTCCGTACCGAATCAAGACATTCCTGCAAGTAATCGCCGACATTGTATGCGGGAATGACGATTGAAATCTTAGGCATTGACTCTTCCTTACTGGCCGCGGTCCTATTCACTCGCTGGTAACAGTGTACTGTTCAACTTCGAAAAGCACACGTCGGGCTACTATGTGACAAGTGCGGAACAAACGTGAGGAGAGGATTGTGCTGTCTGATTGGTTTCGAGTTAAGAAAAACAGGTTGCGTCGTGCGGGCACGCATGTTTTGCGTGTTGTAAAGCATCGGCGTCCTCGAATCATCGTCTCCATGACCTCTTATCCCGCACGTATCAATACCGTGCATCTGGCGATTCGTTCGTTGCTTGCGCAAAAGGTATTGCCTGACAAAATCGTGTTGTGGCTTTGTAAATCGGATTTTCCGAATCGTGAGGCCGATTTGCCGCAGAGCTTGCGCGATGTACTGTGGCACGACGTTGAAGTGCGTTGGGTTGATGATGACCTGAAGCCGCATAAGAAATATTTCTGGGCTTTGCAGGAATTCCCTGATGATTACGTCATCACCACCGATGATGATTTGCTGTACCGCAATACGATGATTGGCGATCTGCTTGCAGCGCATGAAGCCCATCCTCATGCGGTTGCCGCCGTGCGTACGCATTTGATTATGTTCAACGAGGACGGCTCCCGTACTAATTATGAGGATTGGATCTATGAGGCACCTCATTACCATCCTGCGCTTGTAGGTGTGCCGTCCATGCGGATTTTCGCCACGAATGGGGCAGGTACGCTGTATCCGCCGCATGCGATGCCTCCAGAGACGTTTGATGCCGAGGAAATCAGGAAAACTTGCCTGACTGCGGATGATTTGTGGTTGAAAGTAATGCAAGTGAAAGCTGGTATTCCTGTAGTGGCTGCAACATCTGATCAGCTGCTTGATTATGTACCTGGCACGCAGGGCGAGGAAGCGTTGTGCCACCAGAATACCGAAAGTGGCGTCAACAACATTGTGCTGAAAGCGATTCTGGAAGAGCTGCAAGCCAAAGGCGTGTTGGACGACGGCTTCGACAAGCTTGTTGCCGATTCCAGCTTGGATGCTCTGGTTGTTTGAGCATTAGGCAGAATTTGCCGCAATATTTTGCTGTGACTTGTTTGACACAAGTACCTGTTATGTTGGGTTTAAATAACCGCAGCTTAGTCTGTTTTTGACTTCTTAATCCGCAGCGATTGGCACTTCTTGCGTGTTTTGTAATAGCCGCGACCATATAATGAGGTTTGTTGGTATTGCAGCACTTTAGGGAGAAAAGATGAGAAGGAATCACGGATTTTCTCGTGTGCTAGGGGCAATCACTGCAAGTTGCCTTTTAGTCTCAGGGTTTATAACATCACCGGCAAATGCTGCGGAAGATTCTAAAAAGGCGGAACAAACGCAGAAAGTCATGGACGAACGGCCTGCTGTGCTTGACGAAAACTCCCCATCAACGTTTTCCAATCGTTCGAATGAGCCGGTTTCATCGGTGACAGGCGTTACTTTGGGAGACGGGTACAAGGCACGTACCGACTATATAAGTATCAACCAGCGTAATGCCAAGCAGGATGCATTGAGGGCTGTTATCAAGTGGCGCAAGGATGCGCTCAATGATGCGCGTATTAAATTCAGATATGACGGTTCTTGGAAAACGGTTCCGGAATATTTGAAGTCTATCGGTCTCAGCCAACAGGAATATCTTTCTCCGAAGTGGTCGAATGCTTTGGAACGTATCGCTATTCAGCGTGCGCTTGAGGCATATACATGGGACGATGGGCATACGCGCCCTGATGATGGTTGGTGTTTTGGAGCTAGCTACAAAGGTTTGACGTCCAATGCTGAAGTACTTGCTTGGGGTACATGGAGCATATCGGATGCGATTGATTTATGGGCGAGCGAGAAATCTGATTACATTAATGAGGTGAATGGTCACAGCTCCGGTGTGACTGGTCATTATACGACGCTGATTGATCCTGATTATGGTTCATATGGCTTTGCTGGTGGATTCAGCGATAGCAGTACATATTCCGGCGAAGCCGTTCCCAGAGAGTATGTGTCGGAATATTTAGATGAATCGCCAACTAATTTAAATGGCTACGGACGATTTGAGATTTCGGTCAGCCAAAGGCACATTAATGAGGGCATGACGTGGAAGGGATTGCGCTGGAACGGCTCATCCGCACTCGAACCTGGCAAGAACGATGAAGCGGTGGTGCAGCTTTCCTATGATGATAGTCGGTACAACCTGCTTGGTGGTACCTGGTCATCATCAAACACGACCGTGGCAACGGTGGATGAAGGCAGTATCAAAGCGTTCAAACGTGGCAATACACTCATTAAAGTGAATGCTGGTGGGCAATCAGCACAAGGCAACGTGCGTGTAGCGCCAGCGATGCGAAGAATTTCCGGTGATACTCGATACGACACTATGTCTCAAATTGTACAAAAAGAGGGACTTGAACAAGGACAGACGGTAATAGTCGCATCTGGCGCGAATTACCCGGATGCCCTGGCTTCTTCCAGTTTGGCTGGTGCCTTGGATGCGACGATCGTGCTGACTGATCCGCAGTCGTTGTCCACTCAAGCTTCGGAACGGATCACAGCCATTAATCCGAGCCTGATTATCATTGCTGGAGGTCCTGCCGCTGTTTCGCAGAATGTTGAGCAGCAGCTGAAGCAATATAGCTCCAATGTGAAACGATATTATGGTGAGACCCGTTATGACACTTCGCTGGCGTTGTACAAAGCAGGCGAACAACTTGGAGTGAAGTGGGGAATGGCCTCTTTATTGGCGACAGGTGATAATTATGCCGATGCCTTGTCAATATCGTCGTATGCGTATATGTCGCATATGCCTATGTTCCTATGCAGTTCAACGAAGGGCTTCACCAATGGCGAACTGCAGGAGATCAAGAAGATAAAACAGATGTTGATTATTGGCGGTGAGCAGGCTGTTCCCCAGCGGATTGTTAAAGAGCAGCTATATTTCGAGGGTGCTTTAGGGGACCGTATTTCAGGATCGACACGGTATGAGACCAGTATCAATGTGGCAAAGCGATTCGCCGGAGATTATGACGGCTTCCTCCACATGAACAATGCGGTGTTTGCAACTGGTGCGAATTTCCCGGATGCACTTGCGGCTGGTCCTTTTGCCGGGCGCAATAGTGCGGTTCTGCTGCTTGCAGATCCGAATGGGAGTACCGCCAATTTCGTCAAGCAGTATGTGAAGCAGCATGGCGATGTCGACAATGCTTATATCGTTGGCGGAGAGAATGCCGTCTCCCGTAACACCGCGAATGGCCTTGCTGACGCCCTGGATATGTTGCGACCATAAAAACAGGCAAGGTAATCATTAAGAGGGGTGACCATGCACAATGAACTGCGCCCCGATTGTTGGACGTTGTTAATTAGGATACATCCCTAGACCGCGAGGGACATGCTCCGGAACTCCTCCGGGGTGTGTCCCTCGAGTCGTATCTGGCGTCGTCTGGTGTTCCAATGCACGATGTACGCGTCCATCTCGGCCTTGAACCGCTCGTACGAGTCGAACTCTCGGCCGCGGTAGAACTCGTCCTTCAAGTGGCCGAAGACCTGTTCGGTCGCCGCGTTGTCCAGGCAGTTGCCCTTGCGGCTCATGGACTGGCGGATGCCGAGGCGTCCGAGCTCGTCCCTCCACCATTGGTGCTGGTACTGCCATCCCATGTCGCTGTGCAGGATCGGCTCCGCGCCAGGGGAAGGCGTTCCGCGAGCATGGCGAGCAGGCGCTTCTGCTGGTCCATGTCGGGATGCCGGCTCACGTCCCAGGCCACGATCTCCTTGCTGGCCATGTCGTACACGGGCGCGAGGTACGCCTTGCCGCCCGCGACCTTGAACTCGGTGACGTCGGTGCCGAGCTTGGAGAAGGATGGATTGGCAACGGTGTGTTGGACGGTTTCTTAGAGGACGAGTCCCTGTTCGGTGAATTCCTTCGGACTCCGGTATCCAAGGGTGGAGTGGAGCCGCCGGTTGTCGGACCACCACACGTAGTCGTTGAGGCCATGCCTCAGCTGCTCGATCGTGGTGTAGCTGTTCCGGTACACGAGCTCCTTCTTCAGCAGCCTGTTCGTCGATTCGACCACGGCGTTGTCGTAGGGGTTGCCCTTGCGCGACAGCGATCTTTTGATGCCGAACACGTCGAGCGGCTCGTCGATCCTCGTGTTGTCGAACTCGCCGCCCCGGTCGGTGTGGAACACCTGGACGTCCGCCGGCGGGAAGTCGAGGGTGGCGAACGCGCCCAATACCAGGCTTGCGTCCCGGGTCCGCCCGGCGGAATGGCCGACGATGCCCCTGTCCGCCAGGTCGACCAGCAGACACACGTACGCCCAGTCTCCACCGACGCGGACATAGGTAAGATCGCCCGCCAGATGCGTGTGCGGGGCGTAGCCGTCGAACCCGCGGTCCAGCAGGCTCGCGAGCCCGGCCTCGTCGACCCGCGTCCTGTGCGGTTCGGACCGTCCGCGCGCGTACGCGCTCGTCATGCCCTGTTCGCGCATGATGTTGCCGATGCGTCTCCTGGACGCGGTGACGCCCTTCCTTTCCAGGGCGGCCTTGATCTTCCTGGCGCCGTGGCGTTCGCGGCCGTCGCGCCGGACCGCGCGCACGTCGCCGGCGATCGGATCCGCACGCTCCGTCCCGGGATGCCCGGTCATCCAGTAACAGGTGGAGCGGGGAACGCCCAGTATCCTGCATCGCGCCGATATCGGGTAGCGGGCGACGTTGGCCCGTATCACGCCTGCCTTCGTGCGAATACCGGCGCCGCTTGTTCTGAAACGTCCACCTCCATCTCCAACCGCCTGTTGCGCCTCCCCGGCTCGACCGGCTCGTTCCGCCCGGGCGTGCGGTTGTCCGCGGCCCGGGCGGAGCCGCTGTCGCGGATGCCCCGAACCCAGCGCCGCGGGGTCGATCGCGCGATGTCGTACCCGGCCCTGATCTCCCGGGATGGCTTGCCGCTCTCGCACGACTGCACGATCTGCCGTTTGAACGCCTCGTCGTAGTGGCGGGGATGTTTCGGGCCGGCCATCGTCGGCCTCCAATCCCATGCCATTCGTCCCTCATCGGACTGTCTAATACATTGTAGCCAATCCATGCCGTTCTCGACGTGGCCGCGCGCCGCGGCGACCTTCGTCTCCCAGTCGTAGCTCCTGCTGCCGTTGCCTCCCATGACCGCCTCCTCGCCGTTGGACCTGTACAGCCTGATCCAGTTTCTCGCGGTATACACCGGTATGGCAAGCCTTCTGGCGAGCGTGTCCTTGCCGGCTCCGGCCTTGATGAGCTCCAGCGCCTCGCGCCGGAACCCGTCGTCGTAACGTCTCCTTCGATCCTCACGCATACGAAAGAACCGCACCTCCGATCATCGAATCTGAATTTCTTCAGTCCAACAATCGGGGTGCGGTTCATATTTACGCCGGGGCCTTCACATACACATACGTTGTTAGCGTTTTCAGGCTTTCTTCGCAGCTTGGGCGGTGGCGATCCACTTGTCAAGCAGCGCCGTGGCCTTGCCGGAGTCGACGGTCTGCTCCGCGATGGCGTAGGCGGCTTTGAACCGGTCAGCCAAGCTTGCGTCGCCCGGCACCAAATGACCGTCGGCGACGATTGCGGAAGCGGCGTTCAGCAGCGCGGTGGTACGGAACGACACATCCTTACCTGCGAAGAAGTCTCGTGCCAGCTGCGCGTTGAGCGTCGGTTCGCCACCCTTCAGATCTGCGATGGTGACTTTGGCGAGGCCGAGTTCGACGGTCGGATCGAATTTGTTTTCGGTAACCTTGCCGTCCTTGAATTCCCAAATGGAGACCGGACCGGTCGGTGCCATCTCGTCAAGGCCCTCATGGGAAGTGTAGACCATGCCGATCTGGCCGTTCGCCGCATATACGGCGGCCATGATCGGGCTCATCTTGCGATTAGCGCAGCCGACGGCCATATGCTTCGGGCTTGCCGGGTTGGTCAGCGGACCAAGCACGTTGAACACGCATGGCACGCCGAGCGCGGCGCGAATCGGACCGACAAAACGCATGGCGGGGTGGAAGGTGCGTGCGAAAGCGAATGCGATGCCGCATTCGTTGCCGACTTCGCTCACTTGTTCCGGAGTCAAATCCATGGGCAGCCCGAGCGCTTCGAAGCAGTCAGCAGTGCCGCACTTGGATGAGGCCGCACGATTGCCGTGCTTGACGACTTTTACGCCTGCGGCCGCGGCTACGACGGCCCCCATGGATGACAGGTTCACGGTGGAGGCTCCGTCGCCACCGGTGCCGACGATGTCGGTGGTTTCACCGTCGATGTACAGCGGAATGGCATGGGCCACCATGGCCTTCGCCGCGCCACGCACTTCGTCGGGGGTCAGCCCCAACTGCTGCTGGGTGGCGAGTACCGCGCCAACGGCCGCCGGATCGGCATTGCCGTTCATGAGGTCATCGACGAACCACTCGGATTCCTCGGCGCTCAAGTGGTCCCCTCCGACCAGCTTGGTGAGGATCGACTTCCATGTGATTTCGGCCATGATGCCCTCCTTGGCGCTGTCGCACGCCTTTATTGTTGTTCTGATGCCGCCAATTGTAACGATTGGACGTTTCCCCACGTCCGCACGTCCATATCACGAAACGGCCTATCGAAGATTCTTCAAAAAAGAAAACCTCCCCCGATTACGGTCGGGGGAGGTTATGTCATGAGCAAGTCAGCGACTCAGCGAATCACTGCTCGTTCTGGCCGTGGCACATCTTGTACTTACGACCAGAACCGCATGGGCACTGGGCGTTCTTGCCGGTTCCCGGGAAAGTGCGGCCATCCGCCCACGGAGAGTGGAGTTCCTCGCTCTTCGGACGCTTGTTGGCCGGGACCTTGCCTTCGGCGTGGCTGATCGGCTGCATGCCGACGATGCCCTTCTCGTTCTTCTGCTCGTCAGCCAGTTCATCGATGGTGGTCTTTTCGGCCTCGTCATCGGTCTCCGGCTCTGCAGGAGCGGATTCGCCGGTCGCGGCGGCTTCGCCGTCCAGACCCATTACGGCCTCGGCGGCGTTCACGGCCTCATCCTCATCGGATTCGGTCTCCTCGTCCTCGGTCATGGCCACGCGTTCGATGTCCACGTGGAACAGCAGCTGGATGGTTTCCTCCTTGATGGCTTCGATCATGGAGTTGTACATCTGGTAGCCTTCACGCTGGTATTCGACCAGCGGGTCGCGCTGGCCCATAC
>ENA-UAKW01000325-UAKW01000325.1-human-gut-metagenome-genome-assembly--contig:-NODE-325-length-26130-cov-17.216453_pt1 | contig 26130 bp, 25 predicted proteins | sample MGYA00243691_ERZ654450 | MGnify/ENA primary metagenome ERZ654450 (study PRJEB26926, sample SAMN06164673) | human gut metagenome | biome: ENVO:00009003; feature: ENVO:2100002; material: ENVO:00002003... | reverse complement strand
GAGATCGCTCAGTGTCTCGTGGGCTCGGAGATGTGTATAAGAGACAGGCTCAGTGGAAAACCATTGGGAGAAGATATATTTAGTGAACCAACAGTATTAGTTCCACATAAATATAAGAATGATGAAAATTCTATTAGCGAATATATTAAGCAAGAATATTTCCGATTGATGAATTACAATCAATTTTATGGAATACCGGGAGAAGAAAAAACTATTGATAAATTTAATGTTGTTTATATAGACGATGATTCTACGATAAAAGTCAATACAGAAAATGGTTTTTCGGATATGGCTAATCCTGTTATCATTGTTGATACGGGCAATTTTGCAGGACTTTACTATTTGGATTCTTTAAATACAAGGTGTTTATTTTTTCAAATGGAGTCAAGAGAAGATTTTTCTTCTTTGTTATCAGAATATGATTTAGAGCAATTAGTTACAGCTGGAACATTACTTACACCTTATTTAATGCAACTTGAAAATGTGACATTCGTTCTTAAAACACTCACTATGTTTACGATTGTCTTTATAGTGTCTTTACTGTTTATTTTGTATATTTCAAATTATGTGGACATTTTTGTAAATCGAAAGAGATATGCGGCAAAAGAGATTTTAGGATTCTCTCATTTTAGGACACTGAAAAATCGGTATATTTTTTGGGGAATCGAAATAATTATATCAGGCGTATTAACTGCTATAAATTATTATTTTGCTTGCCTTTTTGCGATTATACTTATTGACTACATATTCTGCGAATTGCTTTATAGAATTTATATCTCAAACGCTTTATATGAGATTGAAAAGGGGGCATAAGTATGTCATTGATTACATTAAAGAACGTCAAAAAAGAATATGGGAAAAATCAGGTTCTATTTGAAAATTTATCTTTAGAAATAGAAAAAGGCGAATTTGTGGGGCTTGTAGGGAAAAGCGGGGCAGGTAAAACGACACTTTTAAATATAATAGGATTGATTACTGATATATCCGAGGGAACAATCACTATTGATAGTCATAAAAATTTGTCCATGAACGGTAAAAATGCTATGATTTTGAGAAGATATACAATAGGCTATCTATTTCAAAATTATGGACTAATAGAAGATGAAAGCGTGTTGTGGAATTTAAAATTAGCTCTTGAATATAAAAAAGTAAAAAAAGAAGAAAAACTGAAACTAATCAATAAGTATTTAAAGCAATTTGAGCTAAGTGACATGCTTAACAAAAAAGTATATCAGTTAAGCGGTGGAGAGCAACAGCGAATTGCAATTATTAAATTGATTTTGCAAGGAAGTCAGATTATATTAGCTGATGAACCAACTTCTGGACTTGATAAAGAGAACGAATTGATAGTGATGAAACTTTTGAAAGAATTAAATGAAAAGGGCATTACTATAATCATGGTCACTCACAACATGAATTTGTGCGATTGTTTTTCCAGAGTTATAAATGTAGAAAACTTTAGATAGTTTGTTAAAGGGAGATACGCGGTTTTATTATACGTGCAATCTCCCTTTATATTTCGTCATATCAAGACTCATATTCAATTATGGTAAATTCGTGGTAAAACACTTATTTTTTCAAGTGATGAACAGCCCTTAAATGCTGTATTTATGCGGATAATCGGATTTTCTATATCAAGTTTCTATTAAATATACTTTCGGAATGTGATTCACATTGTTCCTCTTGAATGCTTTAAAATGTCCCCTCTTGCACCAATTATTGATTGACGTTGTGCCGTAACCGATTACTTTTGATATTTTGGTCGCAGTCAGCACATCGGGGTATTGCGCAAAAAGTTCCGTGTAATACAGTTTCATATTTTCAAGAACCTGTTCGGGTACTTCGGCGTTCATTTTGACGGCATAGTTCCCCTTGTACCACCCAGCCGGTGCGGAATAGGATTCGGGAAATACTTTTCTCTTTTCGAGATATGTAATAACATCGGCCTTTTTGATTTTGTAACAGCGAGTTTTCTTGCCCGTGTATTCGCACGGTATCTTGCCGCTGCGAAGCAGATACAATGCCGTTGATTTACTGATGTGGCAGATTTGATAGAGTTGGTCTTTGGTAATAACATCAGGGATTGAATCCCAGTTGATTGCGGTTTCATTCATAGCAATACACCTCGAAAATATTTTTGTCGGTGTGGGTTTTTCCCGTGTATTGCCGTTGTTGGTATGTTTATTCTGTTCTTTCCGCAGTTCTTTCCAAAATAGTGCCTGTTCTTTCCAAAAACAGCGAAAATGCCGTTATTCGAACTTTCCTTTATTTATCGGGATTTCTGCGGTGCAACCGCCAAAAAATGCCTTAAATATCAAGCTTTTCGGCAAATACAAACTCGCCCGAAACCGCCTTCAAAAATCACTAAACAACCATTGACCTATAAAACTCGAAAAGTGGGCCTTCTGGACCACTTAGGTCGTTTTAGGTTGGTTCAGTAATTTATAGGATTTCTTGTCCTTAATTTATCCAAGCGATTGTTCTAAATTCTCTTGACTTTGAATGATGTACTCAATAACATTGACCTTTGGTATCTTATATGAATTGCCGAGTTGGAACGCTTTAATTTTCTTTTCGCAGATCAGCTCATAAGCTAAATGTCGGCTTATTCCAAGCATTTTCCTTAGTTGCGCTACCGTTACAACATCGGGATAATCCGAAAACATTGTCTTATATTTACTATCAATTTTAGTGTTACTCATATTAAAATTCTCCTTATCTTGTTCTTTCCGCTGTTCTTTCCACGGTTCTTTCCAACGGGTAAAAACAGCGAAAAAAGCATAATTTTTGCGTTGACAAACTTTTCAACTATCGTCTTAAACGGCCTGAAACTGCCCGTTTTTGGTGGGTTCGAATAAAATCTCGAAATGCGGTAGGTCGGGAGTTCCCCGGCGCAAGAGTTCAAATCTCTTCATCTCCGCCATATCGAGTGTTCATAAGTTTTTACATTATGGACACTCGATTTTTTAATTTTATTGCAAAATGGAACAATTTACTATATAATAAACTTATGAATGTCAAAAGGAGTAATTATCATGTCAAAACAACTTACAGAAGCGCAAGTGCTTGAAAAATTAAATATTCCAGATTTCAGACATTTGTCGAAAGATAATGTTATGTCTTTTGCATCAATGATTCAAGACATGGATCCTGAAGTCGCAAAAAAAGCTCTGGAGCAATTCCCCGACTTCGCTAAATCTACAATGGATGCACTTAAAGATATAAAAAGCGTAATTGATAAATCCTTTGAAGATGACAAAAAAAGTGCTAACCAATGTTATGCTCTTTATAACAGAATTCAAAATGCGCTTGAAAAGTGTTTAGACAATGATAATCTTTCATTTGAAGAGCGAAAGTGTTATATCGAGCAAATGAAAGAAGTCGCTCAAATGGCATCAGCTAAAGACTCTGAAGGCAAAAAATTCAAATGGTCTAGTCTTGCCGTATTTGGCACTATTGCAATAGCAGCAATTGCCACAATGGCTGCTATTTTAGGTGGCAAAACAGATTTTGAATTACCATCTAAAAAAGACTAGATGTTTTATCCACTTAATAGTGCGTGTAGATTTGAACTTTTGCTAGTTTTGTTTTGACATTTTTTATAACCTTTATCAATCAAAAAGCCGGTAAACTAAACCGTTTCCGTTCATAAGGATGTATTTTCTTATGAGAGATTGGTCGCAACCTCTGTTATGGAGGCTGCGGCCTTTTCTCTTTCTCCGGTGAATCACGACCTTGACGATTCTGCGATAGCAAGCATCTCCTTTATGGTTGCAAGGTCTACAAGTCCGACGCCGGTAAAGTAGATGTCAACGCCCACCAGCTTATGTCCGTTCAACATTTCACTGTTGTGAACCTCGATTCGCTTGATGATCTTATTGACCACCTCCGGCGTGAGTGTTTCCATACTGGAATATTCTCTGAGTCCTGCCAGCAATAGCCGAATATCCACGCTTTCCTGCTCCAGTTCGGCCAGCTCTTTTTCCTTCGTGCTGACGGATTGCAGTAGCTCTGCCTGCTCTTTTTCGTACTTTGCTGCCATACGGGAATAACGCTCGTCAGATAGCTTGCCTGCAAAATTATCCTCATAGAGCTTAGCAATCAATCGGTCGATTTCATCGATGCGGTGCTTTTCGGTGGTAATATCCGATTTGATCGACCTGATATTCTGATCTTTCCCCGCAGATTGTTGCTTTCCAATCATTTGCAGAAAGAATGATTCGTGACAGGTGACGAAATCTGCAAGATCGCTGACCGCCACTGAGACGATTTGTTCCAGCGCGACATTCCGGATATAGTGAATTGTGCATTCTCCTCGACCGGACTTGTAATTGGCACAGCGAAAAAATTCCTGATTTGCTTTCAAACTCTTAGCCGCACAAAAGTGGAGCTTCGAACCGCAGTCTGCACAAAAAAACAATCCGGAAAACAGGCTTGTTTTCCCCGTCGCAGTCGGGCGGCGCTTATTTTTGCGTAGCTCCTGCACTCGGAGCCAAGTGTTTTCGTCAATGATCGCTTCCTGTGCGTTCGGCACGATGCTCCATTCCTCCTCCGGCTTACGAATCAGTTTGTGTACTTTGTAGCTGACGGTAGTCGTTTTCAGATTAACCATACAGCCGGTGTATTTTCGATTGCTCAAGATGGCGTCAATGGTGCTGTCCTTCCATAAATACGGATCGCTCGGCATAGGGCGATTGGCGGAAGAAGAACCGACCGAATAGTAATATGCGGTAGGGGTAAGAACCTTCTCCTTTTGCAGAAGCCTCGCAATTTGCTCCGGACCTTTTCCTTCAAGGCAAAGGTGGTAAATTCTTTGCACTACTTCGGCGGCAGCATCATCAACAAGCCACTTTTCTTTATCAAGCTCGTCACGCTTGTAGCCGTATGGTACCCGGAAGTTGCTTCTTTTACCGTTGGCCGCCTTCATTGCCCACACAGCCCGCACTTTCTTGCTGGTCTGTGCCGCATACCACTCATTAAAAATATTATGGAAGGGCATCATCTCCGTGCCCTCGCCGGTTTCGTTATCCACACGCTCCTGAATGGCGACAAATTTCACACCTAAAGTTGGATAGATGATTTCTAAATACCTGCTGGTTTCCACGTGCTCACGCCCGAAACGGGACAGGTCCTTGACGATAACCGCTGATACTTTCCCGGCTTCAATCAGTGCCTCCATTTCCCGAAAGCCCGGACGCTCAAAGGTCGTGCCGCTGTACCCGTCATCTACAAAACACTGGGTATTGGCAAAACCATTTTCATCGGCGTACTTCTGCAGTATGGCTTTCTGAGACGAGATTTGTCAAGGTGTATTTCTCCCACAAATTTATATCTATAAAATCGATGAAACAGCTCATACATTCTCCAAAAATAAAATAATCCATAAGACTTCATCCTAATAGGAAAAATGAAATCTGATGGATTTTTTATAGCTATTTTATTTAGCTTATCTTCGAAATCTCTGAGCGGATGTGATAAAGAATCAAAAAGTCTTTACCGGTTCGTTTCAATACGCTGAATATGTTCCCAGCTTTTTCTGTGCCAATAGTTCATAGCTGTCGCTATTATTTTTATTACAATATTGAGCGGATGAAAAAATACTATCTCAAATATAGAAATCAGAAACAAAATCCATCGCTGTTTGCCGTTAATTGGTTCCACTTTATACCGATTAACAGCACTTACAAGAATTGCCTGTATCCATATAACAATCAACGTATATAGGATAGTTGCCTGTATGGTGAATTGAAGATTCAAAATATCCAGTAAATTGGCTGCGATTAAAGTAGCCACCCCAATGATCTCCAAAAACGGTGCAAGAAGTTCATACAAAATGAAAAATGTACCGGATGTGATTCCAGCCCATCCATAATTTTTATTTCCAAGCATATATTTATGAAATTTCATACTTTGCAGCAGCCCGATATGCCAACGCCGCCTTTGATGATAGTAGTCTTTATATGTAAACGGCAGCTGCGTCATGCACTTTGCTTCCGGAGCATATGCGATGTGATATTCTTTTCCCTGTGAAGCACAAAACGCATGGAGACGCATGGTCAGTTCCATGTCCTCTCCAATTGTATTTACTTGGTAACCACCAACCCGTTTCACTAAATCAGTATCAAACATGGCAAACGCACCGGAGACAATAATATTCGCATTGATATGATCGAACATTATTCTTTGCATATAAAATGTCCGATAATATTCTAATATTTGGAAAACAACCAGTGCCTTCTTCAAAAAAGTAAGTTTTGGATAATTTTTCAAATTTTCACTGCCAACAGCACCTGCACAAACAATGGTTTTGGGATTCATCAAAAAGCAACTCATCATTATGCGGATGGAGCCTCGTTGAACTTTTGTATCAGCGTCCAGCATAACGCAGTATGGGCTATGACAAATATTTAGTCCGCAGTTAAGCGCATCTGATTTTCCACCGTTTTCCTTATGTATAAAAATAAGCGTTTTTTCATCAAATACTTTTCGATATTGACGAAGAATCGGTTTTGTCTTCAATTCAGATTCAGACAAAACAGGTTCTTCTATCAGTCCGAATCTCTTTACTACAAGAGATTCGGTGTTATCATTTGAGCCATCATCTACTACAATAATTTCCAGATTCGGATAATCTTCCTCAAATAAAGCTTCGATTGTTTCTGTTATACAAGCCGCCTCGTTGTATGCGGGAATAATAACGCTAACCGGAATCCGTTTGGCAAATGCGGTGGGAAATAGTTTTCGATTAAGCGTTTTATTTTTCTTATATTTTTCAAGGCGATAAATCGAGATACAGAGACTGATTCCCATTTGGAAAAGATAGATTACTGTATATACAAAAAACAAGACAAATAAAACACGTATCATATAAATCAGCATCATCTTTTTACCCCACCTTACACACAGCCTATGCAGGAATCTCTTCGGAAACGTTGTCTTCGCTTAATCCAATTGCTCTTACCCATGTCTGTTCCAGCTTAGATTGCTTTCTGCATCCATTGACGAACTGGTTAATTGTGTCCGAATGAATACCCGTTTGAAACAGGTATCTCAGGATCAAGCAGCGTGTCTGCACATCCTCTTTTGTCAGAGAGGCAATTTTATTTTCCATAAGAGACTGCATATATTTTGACATTTTTTGTTGTTTATGCAATGTATATTGCGGACTGAGTTTTATGTAACATTCACAGATATAAGCGAACATGAAATCGTCCTGTGCTAGCCTCATAATGAGGGATGCTTCTGCAGGTTCTTTTTTGGAACGAAAAAGGAAAAAATCATAAATTATTTTTTCCTTTTTCTCTGCCTTTTTTTCTCTGTTCCTATCCAAAAGCAATTTAACACATAAACAAAGTAAACTATATCCACACAGAGTATACAATATAACCACATAAAAATTATGAATCACCATATCAGTCACCTCCAAACGCTTTTTGAAGCATATAGTATGATTCCTTTAACCGTTCATGAAACTGCGGTTTTTTCCAGCCTTTTAATTTATATGTACCGAAATCAGTCACGCTTTCCTGATTGTCATAGTAGGCAGCCGCATAAATCTCCTTGATTTTCAAACCCTTGATATTAAAATCGTTTTTGTGATAATCATCAATTACCATACATTTAGAAGGGTCATAAAAATTCAGAAGCGCCCACGGGATTCTAACCTCTACAATATCACCGTTGATGCAGTAATCTGCGTTGGAATCATAATTCTCACTGTTCGGGTTAGCGTTCCCATGCTTTAACATCCCAACATTTTCAAGAGGCTTTTCATTCAAAAGGAAGTCATTTATACTGCCACTTGCTCTGGAAACAACATGAAATGTATCGGTATTATTTTTCAACGGCAGCATCAATTCCTCAGCTTTTTTATAAATATCGTCAACTGCCGCACTTTTGTTTTTGATTGCAATCGAATAAACAGCCAAATCCGAATCGTCATGAACTAATAGCTTACTGCCTTTTTCTGCGTTGATTTGAATCAAAAAATCCACCGGGATGGCAAAGTCTAAGTTTTTTGTATGGGTTGTTCCTGCGTTTGGCAGAACATCCAGTGCAAGATTAATCGAATTGCCGCTTTTAATCTCAGATAACCCTTGCACCATAAAATAAACATATTTTTCATCCGATTTCATACTGAGTTTCGTATCATTATTTTCTAATACAACATCTTCTTTCGACCATTCTGAAATTTTTCCATCCGGATAGTTTTCAGCCTTGCCATCTCCCGGCTCAAATGCAAGCAATCCGTAAAGCTGCTCTATACTCTGTGCATTACTCCAGCTTGCTCTGCCATCCGGATCGGACAAACTTTTTTCATTCCATGAACGCTTAAACCATTCGTCCTGCCATGTGAATACCATCCCTCCTGCGCAGCCCGCTTTCTGAATATCCTCATACATCTCCAGCAAGGCAATACCTTGTTCGGTTTCGTTATTTCCGCCCTGCGATAAATTTCTCCACACATCTTCATGTTCTGGGCTTCTGGAAGCAGGAACTCCGTATTCGGTGATAATAACCGGGCAGGAATGATGATCAACAAGCTCCATCAGATATTTCCGATAAGGATTTCGATTACCTTCGTCATCAATATACTTCGTATATTTTCCATACTGAAGGAAGGCAGGGTAGTAGGGATAGATATTATAAGAAGCGAACATCCCACTCTCCACCTTATCGGAAAGTTGTAGGTTTTCAAGGTCAATAAAGGCTTCTGTATTTTTTGTAACTGATGCAAACGATTTTATGGGGGATACCTCATTCACCAGTGGATCTGTTTCCGGCCAGTTGGCAAAGGAGAGAAGTTTCTGGGTTCCGTAAGTTTCATCTTCATATTTTAAAAGATAATCTCCCCACTGAGAGAAGAAAATCTCGAAGGCATTTGCCTCCTCTGCCTACTGGATATATAGGCTCCTTGATAAGGCGCAATCCCTTCATTAAAACGACACACATAATCTACAAACATTTCGTCCCATTCCACGCCTAAAACATATCCTAATACATAGTCGGAAACATCATGACTATAGTAACACAGATTTCCTGTGTCTGTATCAAACGTTATATTTTTCCCATGTAATGCATCAACTGTCTTTTTGGTTTCTTGAAAGACTTTGTTTTTCTGCTTCGGATCCAGCAAATTTTCTTCCGAAAACATCAAATCCTCACTAAAATCCACACCTTGAACGAGATAAATTTTATTTTCATGCGTTTCATTATATTGGGCAAAGGCTTTATAAAACCATGGCGATTGTATTTTATAAACCCGGATCGTATTGGCATTCATTTCCCCGATCAGGTTGAACCATCGAGCATAGGTTTCCTCACTGATACCGAATTCATTCGGGAACACTCCCGGATAACCGGTTCCCATATTGACGCCTTTTATCTCAAAATCCGTCCAGCTCCCATCTTGCAGAATTTCTATTTTTTTCTGATTGGTTCTGAATATATTATCTTTTTCACTTTTATTTCCATCAAAACAATGAAATATCAAGCATATACAAATAATACACAAAACAGCTGTCATGACGCTGATTGTAAATCCTTTTTTCATGTTCTTCATCTTCGCTTACCTTACAATCGCTATATATTCTTTCAAATGCTCATCCATCCATTTGCCTCTTTCTATAACGAATGTTTTCATCTTTTCTATATCACCATAATAGAGAGAATAATCTCCATCATACCATTTATCACAATTTCTAATCGCTGCGCTGCCTAAATACATACTGCTCTCGTCTATATATTTAAGCAGATATTCTTCCGATAAAACCGTCTTGCGAAGCTCCTTATAGCGTTCATTGCACCGTTCAACAAATTCAGCATCGTGGAAAAGGTAGAAGGAATAAAATGAAGCTTGCATATTTAATATATACGGAGAAATTTCCTTTCTAAAATTATGAAATGCACCGTCAAAATCCCATACTGGTCCCATACAAAATTTGCCGCCGACATTTTTATAAAGATAGGTGGAAATGCTTCCGGCATCATAGTTTTGAAAAAATTCATTGATAATATAATAATCTACAAAGCTGTCCAAATCGGTGCGCTGATTCACTTTTTCCCAATTATCGGAATACTCCGCATCATAAAGTGTTTTTTCAAATTGGAGTATCTCTTTTTGTATATATTGCAATGAGGAATCCGTAATCTTTTCCACATCAGGATATTCCAAATTGAAAGGATGCACAGAAACATTATCCGGTTTCAGATGATCGATCCTTGCATCATCAATCCGTCTATTCATCTGCAAAACAAAAGAGGTTTCCGTATATTTCGGATTGTAGGGTGTCAAGTCCAATCGTTTCTTCGACACCTTTGGTTTTTCTATCATGGTATACAGCCCCTGATATTCCAACTCACCGTCTGCATTTGTCAGAAACACCTCGCAAAGTCGGCATTGAGGTGCATAATCCATAATTTCAGAAGAAATATTATACATCATGTAGTTGCGAATTTGGGAATGGTCTATATAGCTTCCGTTTAGTACCCAAGTGGTTTCTGCCGGCATACCGAAAAAAGTTGTTTCCTGCGGAATGCCGGCATCATCTACCGTTCGGATTGCATATTGTTTTTTGGAAAAATTACGGGAAGTATTTCCACGAACGTTAATCGCCATTCTGCCGGTTTGCGTTGGGACATCGTCTGAACGGTTTAAGTGATTGTTATTGTCAATCACAGCAAATTCACAGTATAATTCCTGATCGGTAGGCCTATCTGCACCCGGAATCACATTGCCGTCTGCCTTTAAAACAATCAGCGGCAGATGGGAAGTCAGAACACCGTTCTCATCAAAACCGGTGATTTCTTTATTTTCCGCTGGATAACTTTGATGCTGATGAACAACCAAGGTATCTACTTTAGGATAAAGGGGCAGGAGCGCAACTATCACACATGAAGTAAGCACCACACCAAGCATAAGCCATTTTCTTCTCATAACAGAATCGCTCCCTTATACACTTGCTTTATCTTCCTGTAAAACAAAGTTTGCACACTCAATTTTTTTGCAAGCATACAATTCTTTGAGAAAATCATCTGTTTTGGTCTTTTCAAATTGTTTCAATTCATAGATAAATTCTGCATATTCACTGGTTGTATTTTGAACTGAGATTCGGCTGCTTTTGAAATAGCGGTAAGTAACCGATTTCACATATTCCATTGCATCCACTTCACAGCGAATAATTAAAATATATCTTCTTTCCTCTTTGACAGCTTTTGCAAGAATAAAGAATAAAAAGAGAACCACCGTGCTGGCAATCGCAATCACATACTGTGCAACTCCGCAGCAGATGCCAACCATAATACTCCAAAAGATGAACATGGCATCACGTGGGTCTTTGATAGCCGTACGAAAACGAATGATTGACAACGCACCAACCATGCCCAAAGATAAAGCAATATTATTCGTGATAACTGCCATAATCGCTGTAGTGATGATCGCCATAGCAACTAGCGAAAGGTTAAAGCTACTGTTATAGGAAACCTTGCTTGAAGTAAAATAGTATGCAATATAGATAGTAGCCCCAATCGCAAGTGCCATAAAAAGCTTAATGGCAACATCAAAAAAAGACACAGTACTTCCCGCTAAAAGATTTTCAATAATAAATTCCTTCATTTCTACTCTCTCCCTATATCATGTATTTATAAAACATTCTTCCGTTAAAATATTTACTGAAAGAGGTGGCGGATTTTTTTACTCCGGCTAACGCCTCTTTTATATATCCAAAAAGGAAGTTATTATATTTTACTTCCATAATCGTCTGATCTGACGAAAGAATTGGATAAGTCAGCAGCTTCTCTTGAAACAAGTCGAAATTACTCTCTGTGGCTCGTATATCAGAATCAAATGTAATCCTTGTATTATTACCGGCAACGCAGTATGAAATCCGTTTGTATTGTATAATTGCTTTCGGTGCCATTCCCTGAGAAAGCTTTATGTAAAAATATATAGCCATTGAATCATTATTTTGCAAAAGGACATTGTAGTTTCCAACACATAAATTTTCCAATGTGTTCCGATCGATCAGCATACTGTCCTTAGTTTGCAATTCTCCATTTTTTCTTTTACTTTCCAATTTTATGATACAGTCATCCGTCCCGTAAATCCTTGCCCGAATTTTTTCATGCTCTTGCAGGCCTTCTTCTTTTTCAGCACAAGCTCGATCAGAAAAGGTATCAAAATAAAGCGATCGGACCTCATAGCCGTCTGCCGAAACGCAATAGCGGTCTTTCGGCATAACTGCGCCAATGCTCTTTTGTGCAAGAACACGCTCTTGACTGTTTAATATAAATTTTTTCTCGGTTCTTTTTACCTGCACGATATTCTTCCTTCCTCATCTCGAATAAATTTCCTGCGGCATAAATTCCAAAATCTCCACCTCAAACATTGCCGGAAATTCAGTATCAGCATCCGGACTTCCAGGCCAGTCTCCTCCTACTGCAAGATTAAAAATGAAATATAAAGGTTCATCCGGAACATTATCCTGAATTGTATAGATTATTTCATCTCCCAGATACCAAACCATTTCTTCCTGCGTCCATTCAAATGTAATACGGTATGTTTCCGGTATTTTATCAACTGGAAAGGTATGTCTAAAAAAAACTCTTGATTTTTCACTTTCCTCCATGTAATGTAGCACTCCATAAAATATGTTGGGTTCATTCCCAATCAGTTCATAAATATCTACTTCCGGAAAATCGGAAGTGGTATCGGATGGCAACATCCAAATTGCAGGAAACAATCCTACGCCTTTCATAGTATTGATACAAAAAGAAAATCTTCCGTAACGAAAAGCAGATACGGATTCTGCTTTTCCGGAGAGATATACCTCTCCCATTTTATCAGCAGTCATGAGAATATGCGTCTCGTCAATTTGTACCTGTGAAGAAATATATTTCTGAAGCTCATTATTAGGTGCACTTAAAGCATCAACGGCAACAAACCTCGCATTGTCTTCTGAGGTTTCCACAGCATCTGTAGAAACCTCAGAAGATTCTGTGTTGGACGGCTGTTCCATTTCAACTGTTTCTGCATTTTCATCCATCACAATGACATCTTCATCCTCTAAGTGGGATAAACTGGTTCCAATTAAGCAACCACTAATCACGATAAATAAAACTCCGAATATTAAAATTATTTTGTTCATCCTTATCCCCTCTTTTTTGGTTTTTGGTAAAATTTGCTTCTTTATGCTGTTAATCTATAACATTTTGAAGAGCAAGAAATATTGATATGGCGGTGCATAATAGTCTGTAACAATAATCAAAAGGTGTATCTTCTGATAGCCACAAAAATCCATATTCATTATACGCACAAAGCGAAAATAAATCAAGAGAATCAAGCATTTTGCTGCAAACTGCTTGGATTTATGGTTCCATCTCCACCCGCTCTGAGGCTATTATGTATTTGAGGGAATAATTGTCAAAAGGTACACATTCTGATAGCCACATTCCTATTATCCGGCCTTTTTGCTGTCCCGGAGCAGTCTGTACTCCCGCAATCGGCGGTAAAAAGTAGCTTCGCTCATATTACATTGCCGCAAAACCTCTGCCAGCGGCAGCTTCTTTTGCTCCCATGCTTTCACGATTTTCCCAAAATCATCGGGTACAGCCTTTTCGGGTCTGCCGAATTTGACACCCTTTGCCTTTGCTGCTGCGATCCCTTCGGCTTGCCGTTTCTTGATATTCTCACGCTCGCTCTGTGCAACAAAGGATAGGATTCGCGGTACAAGGTCTGCAATAAAAGTCCCCATCAGGTCTTTCCCGTTCCGGGTGTCCAGCAGCGGCATATCAATTACGCATATATCAATGCCGATTTCTTTCGTAAGAACACGCCATTGCTTCTGAATTTCTTCGTAATTACGCCCTAAACGATCAATGCTGAGAATATCACCCGGCATTTTCTTGTATCCGTAGATGGCACAGTTGGTAGTAGGCTTGCCCGATTCGCCTTTTACTCGGATAGCGGTGCGCTGCTTGCGGCTCAGATCACGAAGATACCACTCGTTCATGATATTGAGGAACGGCGCAAACTCGTTGCTGTTCTGGTCATCGCTGTCCACGTTGTTGGCAATCGCAATAAAGTGAACGCCGTGCTCACGGAAGAACACCTCCGTGTAAAAGCCGGTCTGCAAATAATCTCTGCCGATTCGGCTCATGTCCTTTACGATCACATGGGCAACCTTACCGGCTTCAATATCTGCCTCCAACTGCTTCCATGCGGGACGATTGAAATTGCCGCCGCTCCAACCGTCATCGGTGTAATGCTTGATATTCGTGTAACCTCTCTGCTCAGCATAGCTTTCGAGGTATTTTTTCTGATTGACAATGCTGTTGCTATCGCCAATCTGGTCATCGTCACGGGAAAGTCTCTCGTACAATGCCGTAATTTTATTGGGACCCTGTCCCACAGTCTGTTTCACGCTCATCATGATGCGCTCCTTTCAGACTGTCGGCTCATTTGTGGTACATCTATTATATCACATTTTCCGTCATTATCCAGCGCTTCATTGCGAACAATGCGCAAAATTTTATCTTCCATCGTTTCGTGTCCGGTATCATTGAATACCACTTTCACCTTGTAGGTGGTGCCGCCAATACGGCGGGTCATATAAGAAAAGTTTCGGTTTTCGTTTTTTACCATAGGCAGTTTACCTCCATGTTGAAAAATTCATAAAATTCTCGTATAATAATTTTAGTTTCGGTGCTGTGTAACCATTTTTGCGGTTAAAAGTGTGCAAGCAGTATAAACACCTTACCGACACAGAAATGCCCTCCAAAAAGCCTTGCGGCACAAGGCTTTTTGGAGGGCAAAACGGTTACATCTGTTGTTTTTTTCTCCCGATGCTTACGCACCCGTGCTGCGGTCTGCTGGCGGCGTGCTTCTTCGGCACAGCGTTCCGAGCAGTACACCCGTTTCCCATCAACGGGGAACGGTTTGCCGCATTGCTTGCAGTTGGTGGTTGGTGTGCGGGTGAATACAGCTTCCAGCTCCGCATCTTCCGGCAGGACAGACTTTCGGAAATAGCTGCACAGTGCGCTGTTGGTATAGCAGATACCAAACATGGGGCATTCGCAGTCCAGCGGCAGGCAGCCGTATTCCTTGTCGTGGTTGGCACAGAGAGAAGTGATCAGCTTTTTGATCCGCTGCTTCTCCCGGCCTGTCAGTTCACGATGGTTGTTTGACATGGGCAGTTCCTCCTTTCTTTGGTGTATGGAGTAATCTATTTGCAGATAAAATATATTACTCCATCACTAATAGGAGAAATACGGGGTATTTTCCCGAATATCGCAAATGATTTTCTACTCCCACCCCCACCTGTCGCTTTTCCGCTCACCTTACCTATTCTTCAAATTAAATATATTTACATTGTACTTTTCCCGTGCTATGATGGTCTTAACAAAGACGAAAAGGTGATTTTATGGCGAAAAAGCTGGCACATATAAGTGAAGATCATTCCCGCGAGCAAACCGTATACGAACACCTCACCGGCACGGCAGAGCTTGCAAAGCAGTTTGCCGCCGCATTCGGCGCGGAGGAAGACGGCTATCTGCTCGGTTTACTGCACGACATCGGTAAGTACAGCGATGCCTTTCAGCGTCGATTAGACGGCGGCGTGCGCGTAGACCACTCCACGGCCGGCGCAAAAGAAGCTTGCGCGCACGGTGTCGGGTATCTGGCACTCGCCATCGCAGGCCACCACGGCGGCATACCGAATTTCGGCTCCCGCGCCGATACCAAAAACGACGCTACCCTCTCGGGCCGCTTAAAACGCGACCTCGAACCGTATGACGATTGGAAAACCGAAGTCACTCTGCCGCCGGTCAAGCCCTTTAACATGCGAGAATTCAACACCGGGTTTCGGCTCTCGTTTTATATCCGCATGCTGTTTTCTTGCCTTGTTGATGCCGATTTCATCGACACCGAAACCTTTATGGACGGCGCACTTGCCCCGCGCGGCAACTACGATGCGCTCCCTGCGCTGCTCGACCGCTTGGAAACGTACATCGCACCGTGGTATCCGCCCAAAACCGAACTCAACCGAAAGCGCTGCGCCATTTTGGATGCGTGCAAGGCCTCCGGCAGCACCGCCACACCGGGTGTTTATACGCTTACCGTGCCGACGGGTGGCGGAAAAACGACCGCTGCCATGGCATTTGCGCTGACCGCTGCCGTGCAAAACTGCATGAGCCGCGTCATCTACGCCGCGCCGTACACGTCCATCATCGACCAAAACGCCGATACGTTTGAAAAAATCTTCGGCACGGAAAACGTCATTGAGCACCACAGCAGCGCGGAATATCTCTTTTCCGAAAGCCCGAACCCCGCAGAGTACCGCAAAATGCTGGCCGCAGAAAACTGGGACGCCCCCGTCATCGCCACAACCACCGTGCAGCTGTTTGAGTCCCTGTTTGCGAGCAAACCCGCCCGCTGTCGCAAGCTGCACAACCTCGCCAACAGCGTGCTCATCTTAGACGAAGTGCAGACGCTGCCCATGCCGTATCTAAAGCCGTTCACGGCGGCGCTTGCCGAGCTTGCCCGAAAGTACGGCGTCATTGTCGTCCTGTGCACCGCCACGCAGCCCGCGTTAGACGGTGTTTTTGCCGATTTAAAAATCGACCTGCCGATCAAAGAGATCTGTCCCAATGTCCCTGAAAATTTCGAGACCTTCCGCCGCACGAAAATCACGCAGCACACATTTGACAGCACAGAATCGCTCACCGCCGAGCTCACCGCGCTGCCGCAGGTGCTTTGCATCGTCAACCGCATCGCAGACGCGCAGAAGATCTATCAGGCGCTGCCGGAAGACGGCGCGTACTGTCTCACCACGCACCTGTGCCCTGCCCACCGCAAAGCGCGCATTAAGGAAATTCGCGAACGCCTAAAAATCGGCCTGCCCTGCCGCGTCGTTTCCACCTCGCTCATCGAAGCCGGTGTCGATGTGGATTTCCCGCGCGTTTACCGCGAAGAAGCCGGGCTCGATTCCGTCCTGCAAGCCGCCGGCCGCTGCAATCGCGAGGGCAAGCGCCCGTTAGATGAAAGCCTCGTGACCGTCTTCACCGTCCAGAACACCACCCCGCCGCCCTACATGCGCCAGCCCGCCGCAGCCATGAAGAACATTTCAAAACGCATGGAGGACATCACTTCGTTAGCTGCAATCCGCGCGTATTTTGAGTTCTATCGCGATTTGTACGGCAAAGAAGATCTCGACCGTGAGAAGATTCTCATAGCGTTCGAAAACGAGATGCTCCCGTTCGCCTCCGTTGCGGAAAAGGTACGGGTCATTGAAAACTGCACCACGCCCGTGTATATCCCGATCGACCAAGGCGAAGCCCTCGTTGAGCGGCTGTATCGCGGTGAACGCAGCCGCACCCTGTTCAGAAAGCTCGGGCAGTACAGCGTGAACGTCTACCCGCAGCAGCTCGCCGCCCTGCGCGAAGCCGGCGCCGTGCAGAGCATCGACGGCGGCGCGCTCTATGTCCTCGCTGATCCCCGCCGCTACGACAGTGCCCTCGGCCTCATCCTCGACCAAACCGAAACCGCTCTGTTTATATAAAATAGAAAAGCCGGTAAGGTAAACCCTTACCGACCTCTCTATACAAATCAACAACAATTATTTCTACCCACACTGCCTGTAAAAACAGACAGCGACCTTAACTTGATTTTATCCCATATGCAGTTGGGCTTTCAGCGCGTCCTGAAGGACCTGCGAAAAGTTGATGTTCTGCTCCAAGGCGGCGGTGTTCAGCCACGCGGGAATGGTCAGCGTCTTTTTGACGGCTTTTTCAAAGTGCGTTTTGGCGTATTCTTCCACGTCCACGGTGATGATGTTCACGAACGCGCCGTCCATCGACACTTCCAGCTCGGCGGCGACATCTGCAAGGCGGATCGCGTCCACGGACGAGGGCGCCGGGGCGGCTTCACCGTCTTTTTTCAGCCAGTACAGATACCCGGCAAGGCAATCGACCGCCATGCGCAGCGATTCATCGAGCGTTTCGCCGCAGGTAGACAGATCGTTCAGATCGGGGAAAACAACAGAATAACCGCTTTCTTCCTTAAAAAAACAAGCGGGATAAGCTGACAGCATAAAATCGACCTCCTGATATAGTCTAAGCGGAAGCGGGGGAGATTATTTCAAACCTGCCTGCTTCAAAATGGAATTTTCCGTGCCTTTCGGAATGTCCTTGCAATGAAACGGAATGGTGACCTTGCCGGGCTTCGTCGGGTGCGTATAATGGCGGTGCGAACCCGTCTGCATCTTGAACACCCAGCCGTCTTCTAAAATGATCCGTTCCAGTTCCTTTGGCTTCTTCGGCATTTCAATTCCCCTCCTGATTCAAATCTATTATACCATATGATACGTATTAAAGCAATACGTATTCAAATTATGCTTTATAAGTTCCGTAAAAAATAAACTAAATTCAAATTTTATCTTGACAAGTTCAAATAATCGTTATATAGTTGGATTATTAAAACAACACCAATTGAATTTTGAAAGGAGTTGATCTTATTGATTCAGTTGGAAGTCTGGGGTCCGTATGCGTTATTCACACGCGGAGAGATGAAAGTCGAGCGTGTAAGCTACGATGTCCCCACCCCGTCCGCCGCGCGCGGTATAGTTGAAAGTCTGTATTATCATCCCGGAATACGCTGGCATATCCGCCGCATCTACGTTTTGAACCCCATCGAGTTCACCACCATTCGGCGCAACGAGGTAAAAAGCAAAATTCTCGGGAGCACCGCCATGCGCATCGCGCAGGGCAAAGAAGATGAGCCGTACCTCGTCACGACGAAACAAATCGTCCAGCGCGCCTCCATGGTGCTGACGAACGTCCACTATGTCATCGAAGCGGAGTTCGAGATGCTTCCGGAAAAAGCCGCACCCGGCGATAACCCCGGCAAGTTTCAGGACATCGTCACGCGCCGCATGAGAAAAGGCCAGTGCTTTTCCACCCCGTACTTCGGCTGCCGCGAGTTTCCCGCACACTTCAAGCAGTGGGAGGGTGGCCCGATCCCGACGATTGACGAGACGCGCGACCTCGGCTTTATGCTGTACGATTTCGATTATTCCGACCCACAAAATATCACGCCCCTGTATTTCCGTGCCAAAATGGAGCACGGTGTCATTCAGGTGGCCGGCTGCGAGGTGTTCAGATGATCCTGCAAGCCTTAGTTCAGTATTACGAAGCGCTCCTTGCCCGCGGTAAGATCGACCGCCCGGGCTGGAGCAAAGTCAATGTCAGCTGGCGTCTGGACCTAAACCCGGACGGTTCCCTTTTCGATGTTTCTCCCCTCCAAAAGCCCTCTCCAAACGGTAAAAAGATGCTGCCGCAGCAGCTCGCCGTGCCCGCACAGGTCAAGCGCTCTTCCGATGTTGCGGCAAATTTTCTGTGTGATACGTCTTCCTACCTGCTCGGCGTGGACGACAAGGGTAAGCCCGAGCGCACCAAAGCTTGCTTTGAAGCCAGCCGCGAAAAGCATCTGGAAATTTTGAAGGATACCCCCGGTGAGGCTGCTGCGGCCGTCCGTGCGTTTTTCGATACCTGGAATTCCCCCTCTGCCGTCGAGCACCCCGCTTTGCAGCCCTGTCTTTCGGAAATTTATAAGGGCGGCAATCTGATCTTTTATTATAACAATAAGCCTGCGGCAAACGACTCTGACATCGCCGTCGCGTGGCAGCAGGCCTATGATTCTGCTTCAGATTCCGACACGCCCACTCGGTGCAGTGTCACCGGCAAGCTCGCCCCCGCCGCGCGTCTGCACGGCAACATTCAGGGCGTGCGCGGCGCACAAAGCTCCGGCGCATCGCTCGTTTCGTTCAACGCCGATGCCTTCTGCTCCTACGGGCACGAGCAGGGCGAGAACGCTCCCGTCAGCACCTACGCCATGACCGCCTACACGCAGGCGCTAAACTACCTGCTGCGCAGTGATAATGTCCGCCGCATCGGCGATGTCACCGTCGTATATTGGGTGGAGAATGCCGATCCTGCCATCGCCGCATTTGCGGGAGCTATGCTTTTCGGTCCGCAGGAGCAGTCCGATTGGAGTGAAAACGACATTTTAGGCGCAATTCAAAAACTTGTATCCGGCAGAACAGCCGACCTACAGGACATGCACCTCAGCCCCGATACACACTTTTACATTCTGGGGCTCGCGCCGAACGCCGCGCGTCTTTCCGTTCGCTTTTTCTGGCAGGATACCTTCACAAAACTCGCCAAAAACGTGAACGCCCATTACGAGCGTTTGGAAATCACCCGCCCGGCCTACGAAAAATTCGACACGCTTTGGCCCTACACCCTCGCGCGCTCTGCCGTCCGCTTTTCCAAAGACTGGAAAAAAGCCGATGAAGAGCTGCAAAAATCCTTCCCGCGCCTTTCCGGCGACCTGCTCACTTCCATTCTAAACGATACGCGCTACCCCGCCACTTTACTAAACGGCACCGTGCAGCGCATCCGCGCCGAGCACGATGTCACCTGGGCGCGCGCGTCCGTCATAAAAGCTTATTATTCTAAAAACGAAGACCCGCTTTGTCCAAAGGAGGTTTTGACCGTGTCCGTAAACAAAGAAAGCACCAATATCCCCTACAATCTCGGCCGCCTGTTCGCCGTTTTGGAGCGCACACAGGAAGCCGCAAACCCCAACATCAACACCACCATCAAAGACCGCTTTTTTAACTCCGCTTCCGCTACGCCGAGCCTTGTGTTCCCCTCGCTCATCAATTTAGCGCAGAAGCACCTCGCAAAGCTCAACGAGGGTCAGCGGATTGCACTGGATAAATCCATCGGCGAACTTTCGGACAAGCTCGGCGAAACCTTCCCAAAGCAGCTTATGCTCGCAGAACAGGGCGCGTTCCAGCTCGGCTACTACCAGCAGCGTCAGGAATATTTTAAGAAAAAGACAGACACCACCGAACAGAAAGAGGAGGCATAACCATGCGTGAACCCATTCAAAACCGCTACGATTTCGTGATCTTATTCGATGTGGAAAACGGCAATCCCAACGGCGACCCCGATGCCGGCAACATGCCGCGTGTAGACCCGGAAACCGGCAACGGCATCATAACCGATGTGTGCCTAAAGCGCAAGATCCGCAACTACGTGCAGGACGTCAAGGAAGATGAGTCCGGCTGGCGCATTTACATTAAGGATCAGGTGCCGCTCAACCGCAGCGACCTCGAAGCCGGCGAAGCGCTCGGCATCGGCGAAGAGCTTGCCGAAATTCAAAAAGCCGATACTAAAAAAGCAAAATCGATCGGCTCCAAGCTCAAAAGCAACGACCCGGATATCGACCTCAAGCTCCGCGACTTCATGTGCAGCGAGTTTTTCGATATCCGCACGTTCGGCGCAGTCATGACGACCTTTGTACAGGGTGCTTTGAACTGCGGTCAGGTACGCGGTCCAGTGCAGCTCGGCTTTGCCCGCTCCATCGATCCCATCGTCCCGCAGGAAGTCACCATCACCCGCATCTCCATCACCAAAGAGTCCGATGCCCAGAATAAAAACACCGAAATGGGCCGCAAATACGTCGTGCCCTACGGCCTTTACCGCGCAGAGGGCTTCGTTTCCGCCAACCTCGCCCGCCGCGTGACCGGCTTCTCCGAAGAAGACCTTCAAATGCTCTGGCAGGCTATTCTCAATATGTTTGAAAACGACCACAGCGCCGCCCGCGGCAAAATGGCCGTGCGCGAGCTCATCATCTTCAAGCACGCGTCCGAGCTTGGCAACGCCGCTTCCTATAAGCTGTTCGATGCCGTAACGGTTAAAAAAGTCGACGGCGTAGCCGTCCCGCGCAAATTCTCCGATTACACCGTCACCGTTTCCGAAGACCTGCCCGAAGGCGTCACCTGCGAACGTCTTTCCTAAATGGATGCGCATGAAGACGGACTTTTAATGTCCGGCATCCAGCACTTCGCGTTCTGCCGCCGCCAGTGGGCGCTCATCCACATCGAGCAGCAGTGGCAGGAAAATGCCCGCACCGCACAGGGGCAGCTCGACCACGTCCGCTGCCACGATGAAACGTTGTCCGAAAAGCGCGACAACGTTTTCACCGTGCGCGGCATGCGCGTGTTCAGCCGTAAATTGAATCTCTCCGGCGCGTGCGACGTCGTAGAGTTTCATAAAGACAAAAACGGCATTTCTTTAGAGGGGCAGCCCGGATTTTGGCTGCCCTATCCCATCGAGTACAAGCACGGCCGCGAAAAAGAGACCGATGCCGACCGCTTGCAGCTCTGCGCCGAAGCCATGGCACTTGAAGAAATGCTCGTGTGCGATATTCCCGCGGGCGCACTCTACTATATAGAAACGCGCCGCCGCGAGGTTGTTCCGTTCACGGAAGAACTCCGCTGCAAAACGGAAGACACCGCCGCCGAAATGAACCGCTATTTCGCCCGCGGCTACACACCAAAAGTCAAACCCGGCAAACACTGCAACGCCTGCTCGTTAAAATCGATTTGCCTGCCGGTGCTGTGCAGCCGTGCAGACCCCGTCTCGTACCTGCGCGCCCACATTTTTGAAAGCGAGGAGGATACTCCGTGAGACAACTGCTCAACACCCTGTTCGTGCTCAGCGAAGACGCGTATCTCTCCGTAAACGGCGAAAATGTCGTCATCAGTCGCGAGCAAAAGGAAGTCGCGCGCTTCCCGCTGCACACGCTCGAGGGCATTCTCTGTTTCTCCTACGCCGGCGCAAGTCCCGCCTTGATGGGTGCCTGCGTGCAGCGCGGTGTGGACATCGCGTTTTTCTCCCCGCGCGGGCAGTTTTTGGCACGCACCGTCGGCGAAGAGCGTGGCAACGTCCTCCTGCGGCAAACGCAGAATCGCGTGTCCGATGATCCCTATCAAAGCTGCCGCTACGCCCGCGGGTTCATCCTCGGCAAGGTCTATAACGCCCGCTGGGTCTTAGAGCGCGCCACGCGTGACCACCCCCAGCGCGTACCCGTGGAAGCGCTTAAAACAGCCGCCGCACAAATGGCACAGTCTTTGCCGCTCATCGCCTCCTGCGAAGACCCCGCGCAGCTGCTCGGCTTAGAGGGCGAAGCCGCAAAGCTGTATTTTGGTGTGTTTAACCACCTCGTTTTGCAGCAGCAAAGCGACTTCCGTTTTACCTCGCGCAGCCGCCGACCACCGCTCGATAACATCAACGCCCTACTTTCATTCGCCTATACACTCCTCACGCGCGACTGCACCGCCGCACTCGAAAGTGCCGGGCTCGACCCGTACATCGGCTTCCTGCACCGCCCAAGACCCGGTCGCCGCAGTCTCGCACTCGACCTCATGGAGGAGCTGCGCGCCGTGTATGCCGACCGCTTTGTGCTCTCCTGCGTGAACCGCAAGATCATCACCGCAAAGCACCTGCAAAAGCAGGAAAGCGGTGCCGTGCTTTTAACGGACGACGGCCGCCGCGCATTTCTCGGCGCATGGCAAAGCAAAAAGCAAGAGCAGATCACGCACCCGTTTTTAAAAGAGAAGATTCCGTGGGGGCTCGTGCCCTACGTGCAGGCGCTCCTGCTCGCCCGCACTCTGCGCGGCGATCTGGAAGCGTATCCGCCGTTTTTCTGGAAGTGAGGTCAAAATGCTGGTCTTAATTACCTACGACGTCAACACGGAGACCGCTGCCGGGAAAAAGCGTCTCCGCAAAGTCGCTAAAAAGTGCGTAGACCACGGGCAGCGCGTACAAAACTCCGTTTTCGAGTGCTTGCTGACCGCCGCGCAGTATGTTACACTGAAGGCAGAGCTCACCGCGCTCATCGAGCCCGAAACGGACAGCCTGCGGTTTTACCGCCTCGGCAATCAATATAAGCAAAATGTAGAGCACATCGGCGTACAGCCCGCCTACGCGCAGGATTCCGTCCTGCTCATCTGATTACCCGCAGTGCGAAGCCAAAGCGCACACGCTTTTCCCGCTTCCTTCGCACCAAATCAAAACCCAAAATTTGTCCTTTTTAAAACGCCACCGGCAAATTTTTCTCTTTCCGCGTCTTAAAGAGGCAAATTCTTCTCCCTTTTGCGCAAAAACAGACGAAAACTTTGTCCGTTTTTGCTGTCGCCCTCCACCCGGAGGGCGTGGATAGAAATTTGAACCTTATCAAGATTTTTTAAAAAATTTTGAAAGTCGCCCTCCACCCGGAGGGCGTGGATAGAAATCGGCTCACCACATGGTCGGCGATCAAGTTGACGGTCGCCCTCCACCCGGAGGGCGTGGATAGAAATATAATGCCCTCCATCTCGGCGTGATCTCCACCGGTCGCCCTCCACCCGGAGGGCGTGGATAGAAATTCAATTTACGAGGTGCTTCCGGCAATCCTCGAGCTGTCGCCCTCCACCCGGAGGGCGTGGATAGAAATCGAGGCCGAGGCAGACGCTCCGACCAGAAGCAAAGAGTCGCCCTCCACCCGGAGGGCGTGGATAGAAATACCGCTGGTGAGCGCCGAAACGGTATTGCGAAGCGTCGCCCTCCACCCGGAGGGCGTGGATAGAAATAAGGGAGGATCAGTTGGTGGGCGGCATGTGGTAAGTCGCCCTCCACCCGGAGGGCGTGGATAGAAATCGTCCATGCCGGGCTGATCCACGGCTGAAGCTCAGGATGTCGCCCTCCACCCGGAGGGCGTGGATAGAAATGCAAGGCCGAAAAGGCGGCGGCAGAAACCGCGGAGTCGCCCTCCACCCGGAGGGCGTGGATAGAAATTCCGCTCTCCGGCCTCGACGACCTTGTGATCCTCGGTCGCCCTCCACCCGGAGGGCGTGGATAGAAATCTCGGCGATTTTGCTATGCAGGAGGCGCCGATGGAGTCGCCCTCCACCCGGAGGGCGTGGATAGAAATCATCGATTGCGCAACAAATACGTGACATGTACGACCGAGGTCGCCCTCCACCCGGAGGGCGTGGATAGAAATTGCTGCGGTCTTGGCGCCTTCCGCGTCGCTTGCGCGTCGCCCTCCACCCGGAGGGCGTGGATAGAAATTGAAGGTGGAAGAAGAGAAAAAGCCTTGATGATGCGTCGCCCTCCACCCGGAGGGCGTGGATAGAAATTTCCGCACGCGCCTGCAGCTGCTCCGGTGCCGGCTGGGTCGCCCTCCACCCGGAGGGCGTGGATAGAAATATGATGATGTTCGCCAGCGCCCGCACGTCCTGCCCCGTCGCCCTCCACCCGGAGGGCGTGGATAGAAATAGGAGGCCATGGCAAGCCTGGCCGAAGTCGTGCGTCGCCCTCCACCCGGAGGGCGTGGATAGAAATTGGATTAAAGATATCGCGATTAAAGGTCACATCTGTCGCCCTCCACCCGGAGGGCGTGGATAGAAATAATAACCGCTGCACGCGCTCTATACTACCGTGCGGTCGCCCTCCACCCGGAGGGCGTGGATAGAAATTTGGCTAACTGGTCAGCAAGCGCGTACAGCATCGGTCGCCCTCCACCCGGAGGGCGTGGATAGAAATTGCAGCGCACACAGCGCCCAACGGTTACAGAGCGCGTCGCCCTCCACCCGGAGGGCGTGGATAGAAATCCGACTGCCTTGCATTACGAACAGACGTTCTGCAGCGTCGCCCTCCACCCGGAGGGCGTGGATAGAAATCGAAATTTATCATTGATGAGCTGCGCAGCATAGGTCGCCCTCCACCCGGAGGGCGTGGATAGAAATCTTCCGGTACGCTTGTGACCGTCCGCTACAAAAGTCGCCCTCCACCCGGAGGGCGTGGATAGAAATTTTTGGAGCAATACCCAGACATCTGCGCGGAGATTGTCGCCCTCCACCCGGAGGGCGTGGATAGAAATCCGCCGTAAGCGGAATCAACATCCTCCGCGGCGCAGTCGCCCTCCACCCGGAGGGCGTGGATAGAAATTGGGCGTAATCCGCGACGGTGGTCATCGCGCCGGTCGCCCTCCACCCGGAGGGCGTGGATAGAAATAGCTCGAGCAGTTTCCGGAGTACGAGGATCTCGCGCTGTCGCCCTCCACCCGGAGGGCGTGGATAGAAATGTCGGACGGCGTCGTATACCAGCCGATCGATCATGGTCGCCCTCCACCCGGAGGGCGTGGATAGAAATGGAGCGTGTGCAGCCTGTACTTACAGCTGTGCAGGGTCGCCCTCCACCCGGAGGGCGTGGATAGAAATACGGTAGGCGATTGTTTGCCCA
>ENA-UAKW01000320-UAKW01000320.1-human-gut-metagenome-genome-assembly--contig:-NODE-320-length-26530-cov-6.622852_pt1 | contig 26530 bp, 19 predicted proteins | sample MGYA00243691_ERZ654450 | MGnify/ENA primary metagenome ERZ654450 (study PRJEB26926, sample SAMN06164673) | human gut metagenome | biome: ENVO:00009003; feature: ENVO:2100002; material: ENVO:00002003... | reverse complement strand
TCGGAGATGTGTATAAGAGACAGGGACAAAGAAAATCACTTCAACGATTTTTGCGGTAGCTATTGTTGGCGAGGCTGTCCGCTTGCTCAGACGATCAGCAAAGATTTGTAAAATATCAATCTTTTAAAAACATAATATGCGAAAATTTTAAATCAATTCAAAAATTTCACTTTCGTCACGGTTTTGCCTTTCGGTGAAACCGTGTTTTTCATACCAATATTACCCTCGGAAAAAAGTGTACAAATTTGGTGTTAAGGTTTTAACTTTTTTGCACGAAAGAAAAAAGCTAAAATTAAAACACGAAACATGTACAAAAAGGCGGTGAGCTGATGAGCGGAAAAGTTAAAGTGACAGGACAGGGAAGCGGAGCGAATGAGCCGAAAAACGGAGTGTCGAAACCCGAAAACGGAGTAAATGAGCAAAAAGCAATTGACTGGGTGCAAATTAAAGCTGAATATATCAGCGGCACAATGTCCGCTTCAAAACTTGCCGAAAAGCACGGAGTGAGCGTGTATGCCATACGAAAAAGGTCGGGAAAAGAACGCTGGCAGGAGCTGAGACGGCAGAATCAGAGTGAAACGGCAAACAAAATAGCCGAGAAAATCAACACTGAGAAAGTGAAGAAAACCGTCAGAGAGATTGACAGGGTTGTGTCTGTTGCCTCTAAGCTCATAACAAAGCTGAACAGAGCCGTTAATGAGCTTGACAAGGACGAGGAGCTCGTCAAGAAGAAAGTAACGGTTAAAGCCGAAAAGAACGAAGATGAGAAAACCGCAACAGCGGAAGAAGAATACAGCTACGATTATGCTAAACGCAAGACGCTTGTAAACACAAAGCGTGCAGCGGAAATTTCAAAGAGTCTGCTCAATGTTCGTGATATTCTTGCAGATTATACAACGGAACAGGACGAAGAGAACGCTCTCGGCATTATCGAAATCCCGATGCAGGAAGTAATGCGACCGCCCGAAAATGACGAGCAGGACGGTGAAAGCGTTGAGTAAGAAAGTCATATGGACTCCTCAGCCAAAGCAGAGAATTGCGTTGAGCCGTGGCGAAGATGAGATGCTATACGGCGGTGCTGCCGGTGGCGGTAAGACTGACTATCTTGTAGTTGAGGCGGCTCGACAGGTGAATATCCCCGAATACAGAGGACTAATATTGCGAAGAGCTGTTCCTGACCTCGCACGAATTATTGACCAAACAAGGGCGATTTATCCATCAATAGACAGGGGAGCAAGGTACAACGCAACAACAAGAGTGTGGACCTTTTCAAGTGACGCACAAATTAAGCTCGGCTCTTTATTCCGCACGAATGAAAAATATAAATACCAAGGACAGCAGTACGATTTCATCGGCTTTGACGAATTAACGCAGTTTACATTTGACGAGTACAGTTACTTAAAATCCCGAAATCGTGGTAACTGCAAGGCTACGAAGGTGTATATGCGGTCAACCGCTAACCCCGGCGGTGTTGGCCACGGCTGGGTTAAACAGTATTTTGTGACTGCCGGCACACCGGGCGAAACAATATGGCTTAGTGACAAAGTAATTATGCCTGACGGCACGACCAAAAATTACTGGAGCAGTAAAGTCTTTATCACGGCGAGCGTTTTTGACAACAATGCCTTAATGAACAATGACCCCGATTATGTCAAGCGACTTGCACAGTTACCCGAGGCGGAGCGGAACGCCTTGCTCTACGGCTCGTGGGATAGTTTTGAGGGACAGGTGTTTACTGAGTGGATTGACAATAGAGAGCATTACAAGGACAGACGGTGGACTCATGTTATTGAGCCGTTCAAAATTCCGCAAAGTTGGAGAATAATACGCTCGTATGACTGGGGATATACAAGACCGTTTTCAGTCGGTTGGACTGCCGTTGACCAAGACGGCAGATTTTACCGCATAAGAGAACTATACGGCTGTAAGAAGAATCAGCCAAACACGGGTGTACGCTGGCCAATCGAAAAAGTTGCACAGGAAATCCTTGCAATTGAAAATAATGACCCTCAGATTAAGGGCAGACAGGTTTATGGTGTTGCTGATCCGGCTATATTTGCGGAGCAGGGCAGCGGAAAAAGTCAAGCCGCAACGCATGCACAGTTGGGTGTGTTTTGGAACAAGGGCGATAATGCGAGAATTGCCGGAAAAATGCAGTTTCATTCACGGCTTGCCTTTGATGAGGAAGGCTATCCGATGTTTCAGTGTTTTAATACCTGCACTAACTTCATCAGAACAATTCCGAACCTTGTGTATTCGCAGATAGACACCGAAGATATTGACACTGAGGGCGAAGATCATATTTATGACGAACAGCGATACGGCTTTATGACCTCGATAATTACACCAAAAGAAGTTGTACTGAGAAATGCAAGGGCATTTGATCCATTGAACATAAGTCAGACACGATATTACAACAGATAGGAGATTACCAAAATGAGCGAAGTAAAACGAGACGAAAACGGAATGATTATGCCTGTTAAAAGCACATATCCAGCTCTGACCTCGGAAAAATCAAAACTGAGCAATGTTTACGGCAAAGGCAATAAAACCGAAGAAGAGCCGAAATCAGCCGAACAGGCAGAAAAAGAGAACGAGAGCAGCGGCAAGCCGATAGGACTTGACGAAATCCACGAGGCTATGCAGACTTTCAGGAAGTATCAGAACAGCAAAAAACAGTATGATGAAAGATTTAAGCAGGCTTTCAGAGAATATAACTTGCTTTACACAGAGGCGACTGCACCGCAGATTAAAACGGACGATAAAGGCAGACCGCGAAAGGTGCTTATACCGAAACGCAAAGGCGCTCAGGCACTTAATGTCATAATGAACAAGCACGCTGATGCAATGGATAACTACCCCGAAATCATTTGTCTGCCGAGAGCACAGGACGATGAACAGGCGGCTAAAACACTCAACAGCGTAATACCGTGCATACACAAACGCAACGGATTTATAAGGACCTACTCTGATGAACAGCTTGACAAGTTTGTCGGCGGTTGCGGTTGTTACGCAGTATTGTGGGACAAGACCGCAGAAAACGGACTGGGTGATATTGCTATCAGCCGAGTTGATATTCTCAATCTTTTTTGGGAGCCGCATATTGAAAACATACAGGACAGTGCGAATGTATTCTTTGCCCGATATTACGATGAAGAAGGAATCAGAAAGGTATATCCCGAGCTTGAAAGCGTTTCGACTGCCTCACTCGGTTTGGTTGAGCATGAAACCTATGACAACAGCAACAAGTCAAATGATAAAGTTATACTGCTTGACTGGTACTACAAGAAAAACGGCGAACTGCATTTATGTAAATTTGTAGGTGAACACATTCTCTACTCATCTGAAAATGAGGGCAAGCCGATTTACAATCACGGAAAATATCCGTTTGTGCTTGAACCGATGTTCAGACTGCGTGATACTCCCGTGGGCTTCGGATTTATGGATGTAGTCAGAGCACCGCAAAATCAGCTTGATGAACTTAAACACGATATGCTTGTGAATATCAAAGTCAATTCACAGCCGAGAATTTACTCAAATACAGCTGTCGGAGTGAACAATGATGATATGACCGACCTTGACAAAACGGTAATTGAGGTCAACGGACAGTTGCAGGGTAACATTGCACCGGTTGAATCAAAAGAGCTTGCCTCGGGTGCATGGAGCTTGTACGACAGATTGTCGAATGAAATCAAAGAAACCTCTGCTACGAATGACGCAAGTAATGGGGCAAGTGCGGCAGGTGTTACAAGCGGTTCGGCAATTGCGGCATTGCAGGAAGCAGGCGGAAAGGTAAGCCGTGACTCCAACAAGCTGGCACAGGAAGCAATGACGGAGCTTGCACAGTTGGAAATTGAACTGATGAGGCAGTTCTATAATCTTCCAAGAATTTTTAGAATTACAGGCGAAAACAATCAGACTACATATGAGGAGTTTGACAATACAGACCTCAGAAAACAGCCGTTGACCTATACAGACACAGACGGACAGGTTATAAATTATACCGATGAGGACGGCAACATACTTGAACGACTGCCGATTTTCGATATTGACGTGAAGGCGCAAAAGGCAAGCCCGTTTGCAACTGCCGCACAAAATGAAATGATGATGAATCTGTTCCAGATGGGTGCATTCAATCCGCAGGCGGCTGATGCCACGCTTGTAATGCTTGACGGAATGACATTTGAGGGCAAAGAAAAACTGATTGAGAAAATCAAGCAGAATCAGACCTTGTCACAGGCGGTGCAGGAGCTTTCAAACAAGGTACAGATGTTGGAAGCAATGAACGCAAGCAGAACAGCGGCAGATGTGCAGAATACTATGCCGAGTGAAAACGCACAGACCGCACAGCAGACACCGCCACAGACAGAAAGCGAGGCGGCAATGTGATTGAAATAACATTGATTGACTGCGGAAGTCAGATATATTTTGAAAGCAAAGGACACGGCTCACATGATGTGTGTGTTGCCGTGAGTGCGTTATGTTCTACATTTTTGCAATACGTGCGTGAAATGCAGGACGAAAACAATGTGACGATAGTCAACGAAAAGTATGAGCAAGGTCACACAGAATCAGAGTTTTATATTGTCAGCTCAGATGCCGAAGTCCGACACGGCATTAAAGCACTATGGACGGGATTTGAACTTTATGCCGAGAATTATCCGGATGAAATAAAGCTTAAATATGATGACGGCAACCCGAAATAAAGTTTAAAATCAACAAGACTTTTAACTTTTTTTGAAAAATTAAGGTTGATATAATTAAAATATAAGGTCGCAGTAGTGGGACTGCATTAAGACCTGACACCTCGGAAAGACGAGAGAGACACCGCGGATAGACGCGAGAAATGAGGTTCTTATGAACGACAAATTTTTAAGTCTTATCGTAAATCTGCATGACGGCGACTCAGCAGGCGCAGCTGACGGCGGAGACGGAAACGGTGAGCACGGTGAAGCCACAAGCACCGAAAACAACAACATAAGCCGTGAAACGAGAGAGAGAGCAGAGAGAATCGGCATAGGTGACGACCTTATCGACGATTACAATAAGGCTTTCGGCAACGGCAATCAGAATCAGAATAATAACGCAGAAGGCGAAAACAACAGCACAGACACAGACGACGAAGAAAACTTAGAAGAAGAGTTTGAAAAGCTGATTAAAGGTAAATTCAAAAATGTGTATCAGAACAGAGCGCAGTCTTTGTTTAAGGACAGAATGTCAACCAAAAACAAGCAGATTTCAGATATGCAAAAAAAAGAAAATACCGGCAATCAGATTTTTGCCCTTATCGCAAACAAGTACAATGTACAGCCCGATGACCTTGACGGTCTCCTCAAAGCCGTAACAGAGGATAAGGATTTGTTTGCGGAAAAGGCTCTTGCCGCCGGAGTGACAACAGAAGAGGCACGCAACGACTTTTTCAATCAGCAGAAAACAAATGCACAGGAAGAAGAACTTGAAACCCTCCGAAGAGAAAAAGCCGCAAGAGAGCTTGACACGCATTTAAGGTCAATTGCAGCGGAAACGATGAAAGAATTTCCAAACTTCAACCTTGAAGAGGAATTTCAGAATCCCGCATTTCGCACAGCTCTTGACTTTATTGCTCAACAGAGGAATGAACAGAACGAAAAGACAGGTCGTAATGATGAAATTTACGATTTGACGACTGCTTATAAAATGGCGCATTTTGATGAATTGCAGAAAGACCTTGTAAAGCGTTCAAGCTCTGCCGCAATCAGTGCGGCGGCACAGTCAATTCAGAGTGGCGCAAGGAGACCAACCGAAAATGCGGTCAAGAAAAGCGGTACAACCACGCAGAGAAAAAGCGTGGAAGATATGTCTGACGCTGAATTTGATGCCTTTTACGAGAAAGTGAGACGAGGCGAGGCACACCTCTAATGCCTTGCCGAAAAAAGGAAGGTACATATGAAAAGCAAGATTATTAAGCTTATTATCAATATCCACGGCAACACGGTTGACGCAGGCGGTGTAAACAAGTCAAACGGTTATGTTTACAATGCTTACGGCAACACAACATCAACCTCGGGAAATGATTGGACTCCCGAAAAGGCTACATTCTATCACAAAGTATTCCTCAAAAACCTGACAGCGAAATGCGTTCACGGTCAGTTTGGTGAGCATGACACAATTCCGAAGCAGTCGGGCAACATCTACAACAAGAGAGGTATTTCACCATACCCGACCGTTACAACACCGTTGCAGGAAGGTATTACTCCTGTCGGTAACAAGATGAGTTTTTACTATGTCGAGATTGCCGTGAACCAGTACGGCGCATATACACCTATCACAGACTGGGCAAGTTTTTGCAGTCGTGATGATGTTATGACCAAGGACAGTGAGGAGCTTGCTTCACAGGCAGGACGCTCAATTGAAGAGATTGACCGTGAGGCTCTTAATGCCGGAACAAGCGTAATCTATGCACCGGCTGTAGGTTCTGACGGTGCGGTTACAGAGGTTGCAAGCCGTGCGGCAATTACGACAAACAGTAAGCTCACTGTTGACACCATTTTCAGAGCGCTGAACTATCTCGAATGTCAGAACGCTGAGCCTATCGGCGAGAACTATGTCGCTGTTGTACACCCGAATGTTAAGTACGACATTATCAGCAACAAGGATTTCATCAGCGTAGTTAAGTATGCTCACGCTGATAAAATCTTCAAGGGTGAAATCGGTACAATCGGTAATGTTAAGTTTGTACAGTCGAACTTTGCGAAAGTGTTCAAGGGTGCGGGCGCAAGCAAGATTGATGTGTATTCAACGCTTGTGTTCGGTAAAGATGCTTATGTTACTGTTGAGATTGAGGGCGAAGGCACTCAGACAATCGTTAAGGGCTTTGGCTCAGGCGGTACATCTGACCCACTCGACCAGAGAGCAACACAGGGCTGGAAAACAACTCACGGTGTAGGCATTATCGGTCAGACAAGAATGGTTCGTATCGAATCAGCCTCATCTCTCAACACAGTAGCACAGACAGCTTCTCCGGCTGTAGCATAATCGGGAGGTATATAACCTATGGCAACAACAAAGAAAGCCGCAGAGACGGCAGAGAATACAGAAGTATCGGCAGCGGAAACTACTGCCGATACTGCAACAACTGTAACAATCGAAAAATCTCAGCTTGATAAGCTCCTTGGAATGTATGACGAGTTGCAGGAAATCAAGAAGAGTATGCCAATCGACCGCAAGGCGGAAAAAATCAAGCAGGACAAGGAACTTGCAAAGCTGATTGAAAAGGCAAACAAGGAAAGTGAAGAACTTGTTGAGTACATCGCTCCTACAGGTTCGATGAAGTCAAACAAGAATATTGAGGTCAATATCAACGGTGTGCAGTACACTGTTCCGAGAGGTGTTAAAACGAACATTCCACGCAAGGTTGCGGAGATTATTGACAACTCAATTAAGCAGGCTGAATTCGCGCAGGGCGTGCAGGATAAGGCTGCCGAGATTGCCCAGCAGGCTATTGCCGAGGGCAGAATCTAATTTGATATCAAGGAATAAATTGTACTCCTTACAGAAAATTCGCAGAAGGGCGGGGGCGGTAGCTTCCGCCTTTTTGCGTACACAGATATTAGAGAGGTGATTATATGACACTTGATAAGGTAATTGAAAGAGTGCGAAAATTTAAAAGCGGATATGATGTGTCCGATGAGGACATTATAAGCTACATTAACGAGGCCGAAATGGAAATCATCAGCAATGTAATAAGTAATCGCGAAGGTGATAACGAGATTGTAGGCACATACGGTAACTATCAGCTTGATACAGACAGAGGGTTTGAACTGCTTGTGCCGGCTCCGTATGACCGTATATACGAGGCCTATTGTGCGGCACAGATTGACAGGGACTACGAAGAGGCTGAAAGATATTCCGTTGATATGAGCGTATATAATCAGCTGAGGCAGGATTTTGGAGCGTTTTGGTTCAGAACACACCCGCAAAAGAAACGATATAACTTTCATATTGGTTAAGAGGTGACAATATGCTACCCGAATTAAATATACCGAGGAGAGATACAACAAGTATCAGTGTATTCAGAGGATTAAACAGAAGTCCAAACACAGGCTTTTCAAGGATTTCGAGCTCGTCAAGCAGCATTTACACAGAGTTCAAGGATTTTAAAAATATGACTTCTGATAAATACCCACAGCTTGCACCGAGAGCAAACCGTTCCCGAATTACTTCCGATGACAAAATCAAAATCATTTCAAATCTGTTGTCGGCTAACTCAGGTTTGATTTATATTGACTCAGACAAAAATCTGCATATCGGGGCAGAGGTTACAAAGATTGATGAGATTGATGCGGTCAAGCAGCACCATATTGTTTTATACGGCAATAAAGTAGTTGTATTCCCCGAGAAATTATCAGTTAATATGAGCGACCAAAGGGTGACTATGATTGATTGCCAAAACAAAGATTTGAGCACACAAATCGAAACAAAGAGCAATCTGCAACTTGATGCCTTGACATATGATTATGCATATTTGTTTTGTTCAATTACACGGTCACATTATGACGCAAGTGCGAACAAGAATTATCGACCGAGCGTAACTTTATATACCAGCAACGATTTAACTGACACCAAATATCAGTTGACAAGTAATAAAGACATGGTTGATATATTCAGCTTAAATGATATTAGGATAGGCATGGTAATTGAAAGTTATAACAACTTTTATTCTGTTATCGGAATTGAAAAGAAGGACAGCACATATAAAAAGAATAGGCTTTTGAAATTCAAAAAGTTGTCTCAGAAGTTTAGCTATACGACAATAAGAGCCAAAAACATTGGATTGCATATTGAAGCTGGAGATTTTGTTAAGATCAGCGGATTAACTAACTCTCTTGTCAGCACAGATGCCGAAAGCTACGCCGATAAGAGCTATATAGAAAACCTTAACGGGAAAACTTTCAAGGTTTATTACGTTTCAAAAAATGAGCTTGTAATCAAGTGCGAATTGGAATCAAGCGTGCCGTACACAGGTACGGTCACAGTTGAAAGAATCTCTCCCGATTTTGACGAGGGAAAAATCGTGGAAATGCAAAACCGCTTGTGGTGTTGCTCTTCGGAAAACAACGAAATTTATTGTTGTAAACAAGGTGATGAGCGCAACTGGCAAGCATACAGTGACGGAATCAGTACAGACAGCTGGGCGATGACCTGCGGTAAAGAAGGAAAGTTTACAGGCATTGCAACACGGGGCGACAACGTTATTTTCTTCAAAGAAAACTACGCTCTGAAAATTTACGGAACAAAGCCGAGTAACTTTACCCTTGCAGAATACAATGTTCCCGGTGTTGAAATTGGAAGCGAAAAGAGCCTAATAAACATTAACTCAACCTTGTTTTATTTGGGCCATAACGGTGTATATGCTTATCAGAGCGGTAGCCTGCCGGCTCTCATCAGCGAAGAATCTTTATGGGGGCATACTTATAAGAACGCAGTCGGCGGTCGGCACGGAAATAAGTATTATATCTCCGCAGAAAGAGATGACGGAGAACAGGAACTTTTTGTTTACGACACCGACAAAGGCTTGTGGCATAAGGAAGATGACACAAAGATGATTGACTGCACCACATACAACGGGGTGCTGTATTGGCTTGATGATACCAAAGAAAACATTATGTGTCCTGATAAAGCGGACAATCTTCTTGTTGACAACACGAAATATAAGTATCAACAGGAAGATTACTTTGAATGGTCTGCTGAAACAGGTGACCTTTACGACAGCGAATTTAATGTGAAGAATATCGGAAAAATCCGAATCGGCATTAAGGCTGAAAAGGGAGCAAAAGTCAGCTTGTTTGTACAGTATAAGGATAACGGCGAATGGAAGAAAGTATCGGAAATGCTTTACAGCGAGAAAAAGCCGAGAGTATTCGCCGTAGCTTTACGCAGAGCGGAATATTTACGGCTTAAACTTGTAGGAACGGGACAGGTCGAAATATACGGAATTGACATGGAGCACAGCAGAGGAAGTGATAAGCGTGGCAACATTTAAACTTGATCCGCCCCCTTCAACAAATGACATAGGTGAGATGCGGAACTATCTAAACGATATGTACGAACAGCTGGCTTTCGTGCTCAGCAACATTGACAGCGACAACATAACAGATGATTTTCTTTCTGCAATCGGACAAAAAGGAAGTGAAAAATAATGGCTTATACATACAAGGTTTATGGAACAGGCGATGTTGACAATGCGGTTAATAACTACAACCGTGTTGCCTCATCAGCTCCGACATATGCTGACAGCTACGACACAAGACAGGCTCGTCAGCAGGCTGATAATTACGCAAACTCATACACCGACAAAATCAATAAGGGATATACGAGCAAGTACAAGGGTACAATTGACGAGCTTGCCAATCAATACCAAAAAAATAAATTTGACTGGACACCCGAAAATTCTACTGAATATCAAAAGGCGAAAGAAAAATATACCCGTGAGGGCAAGGTTACACAGGAGAATGTGCAGGGAAGTTATGCCGGCAACACAGGCGGTTACAGCAACACTTATTCACAGGCTGCAGGTCAAAAGGCATTCGGTGAGTATATGGACGAGCTTGCAAATAAGGTTCCAACACTTAAAAATGAAGCCTACAAGAGTTATCAGCAACAGCAGGAAGATACGCTGAACAGAATCGGTGTATTGCAGAATCTTGATAACACGCAGTATCAGAGATACAGAGACAGCGTAACGGATGATTACGACTTTATGAATTTCTATGAAAATAAGTACGGCACATCCAAAGGACTTGATATGAGCAACTTTCAGAATGAACTGGCGCACTGGCAGACACAAATGTCAGCGGCACAGAGTAATCTTTCAGATATCAGAAGTCTTGCCGAGGCACAGTATGAACACAACACATTGAGTGCCGACACAAGGTCAAGCATTGATAGTCAGCGCAGACAGTCAGACGCTTATTACAATTATCTGAACAGTCAGGTAAAAATAAAGTGAGGTGAGCAAATTGAGTGTGAACAGCGAAGAGAAAATTTATAATGACCTTATGAATGAAGTTCCGAGTCAGACGGTGAGCGGTGACACTAAGCAGAGTGCCGCCGCTCTTGCGGGTGCAGAATCAGCAGCGACAGGACAGGCTGACAACTATAAAAGCACTTACAGCGGTAAGTTAGATGACGCCATAAGTAACTATCTGACCGGCAGGGGCTTTGAGTATGACCCAATGCAGGATAAAGCATATCAGCAGTACCGCAAGGAATTTGCGCAGAATGCCGCTATGGCACGAGACACGAGCCGTAACACAGCTAATCAGCTTGCAGGCGGTTACAATCCTACCTATGCTGATACAGTCGCAGATGAGGTTTACAATGACCGTATGGGCAATATTAGCGACGCAGAGAGTACATTTAAGGGGCTTGCACAACAGGACTATCAGGCGAAACAGGAGAAAAACGCAAATGTGCTTAACCTCTATAACACGCTTGAGGGTACGGATTACAGCCGTAATCGTGACACGGTAGGAGACTACAAGAACTATCTTAATCTTCTTGCAAGCAGGTACTCAACCGACAGACAGGCAGACACAAACCTTGACAACGCTAACAATGATGTTTATTCCACCAAACTTAATGGAGCAGTAAATAATCTCTCATCAGCAAGAGCAGCAGACAGTCAACGCTATTTGTATGACACGGTAAGCGCAAATCAGCTGGCACAGAACGCACAGGCTGAAAGAGAAAACGCTCAGAAGATTGAGTATGAAAGAAATAAGGCGGCTTACACTGCTTATGTTAAAGCTCAGACAGCGGCAGAAAAGGCAACTAAAAAAGCACAGGACAAAGAAGATAAGCGTCGATTTAAAGCGGCATATGATAAGTTCGTTGATGCCTATGACCTCAAGAAGGCTAAGTATGACTACAAGGTCGGTCAGCTTGCACAGGGCTATTATAACGGCTACATCACGCTCGACGAAATGGATTATATTGCAGAAAAGCTCAATGTCAGCACAGCTGACCTGACAAGCACGCTTGACAGGATGAGCAAAAACGGCGGAACGCTTAATGATGACCACTACGGCGGTCCGAACTCAATGAGTATCGGTAAAAACACTGATTATTTTCAAACGTCAACTTCAAGAGTTACTACGGACGAAAAAGGAAAAACAAAATATTTATCGGAAAAAGAGTGGAACGAACTACCGATAAATAAGAAGAAAAAGTGAGGACTGTATATATGGCACAGCAAAGAAAAAGAACAGCAGGCGACGATTTAAGAGATTTTAAAGCCGGAAAGATCAGCGGAAACTTTTATCACAACGGTATTGATCGTTCTGATAATTATATTCAGCATACCTCTGCTCCTTACAGAATGATAAATGATAAAGGTAAAGTACAGATTGCATCTTACAACGAATGGATTCAGCAGGAAGTATTTCAGCATCAACACGAATTACCAAACGGCACAAGTAGTACTGCTGTTAAAACTGGTAATAAAAATTCATCAAAAAATAGCGAACCATTTCTCGGTTTGCCGAAAACAAATATTGATACAATAAAAGACTCCGGCATAAAAAATAAAAACGGTCAAAACAACTCTTTTGATTTTCAGAAAGCTCAATCAGACTTTGAAGCAACCATCAAAAATCCAAATAAGCCTTTAGAAGATAAAGTCAAAGCTCTTTCTGACGATTACAATACCGCCATTAAAAATAACGACATCAAGACAGCGAAAGCCATAGAAAAGGAATATAATGCAATCGCAGAAAAAGTCAACAATCAAGCAAAAATAAATCAGCAGAACGCTGAAACCGCAGAAGCTGAAAACGCAAAACTTGCAGAACAGGCAGAGAAAGAACAAAAGTTTTCAGATAAATACAAAAACTCTACGCTTGAACAGAGGAAAAATGCACGCATACACGCAACAACAGAAGAGCTTGACTGGCTGAACAAGCATATGTATGATAATTCATCAAGTAAGGAGCTGGAAGATTATAATAATCAGCTTAATAAAGAAGCTAACAGCTTGTGGAATCAGAGAGATGAAGAACAGGCATATAACCGGCTTAAAGCAATTGAAGATGAACAGGGAAAATTAAAAACTGCAATCGACAACGCAAAACTCTCTGAACAGAAGAAAAAAGAGTACGACGATATAGTTGATAAGAATGTTATACTCAAAACTGTTTTGCAGAAATATTATGCTTTGCAGGAATACAGCAGTAATCAAAGTTTAGTCAGAAGTGAAGAAAATACTGATGGCGTTAAAAATCAGGTTATTCTTGATGACTACAACTACATAAACAAACTATCAGGAAAAGAACGCAATCAGATTGTAAAGGATTTCAATAATCTGAAAAAAGAAGGTTATGATACCGAATCCCTATATAAATGGTACAAGAGAGAACGAGATGCCGAAAGTGCAGCGGAAACTACAAGAGTATATACAGATTATGCCGACAAACATCCTGTTCTCGGCTCACTTCAAAGCGTTGGAGTAAGGCTCACAGGGGCTGTTCCCGATGCAGTCAAATATATCTCAACCGACCTTGATAAAAAATATAACGGCGGTGACGGATATATTAACCCCGAGGAAACAGGTACGGCTATATCTGATGCTATGCGTGCGAAAGTGTCAGAAAACATTAACAATGATTTCGGTTCATTCCTTTACAACACAGGAATGAGTATGGCTGACTTTGCCTCTTTGTTACCGCTTAATGCCGTTCCGGGCGGACAGGCTTTGTCACTCGGCATTATGGGCACAAGTGCCGGTGTCGGTTCGGCAAATGAAGTTATCAAAAACGGCGGTACAATTGACAACGCAGTCAAGACAGGTATTGCGGCAGGCATTGCAGAAACCCTTTTTGAAAAGGTATCTTTGGAACAGCTTTCAGCATTTAAGGCAAGCGGAAAAAGCACATTTCGAGCCGCCGTTGGTAATGTGCTTAAAGGTGCATTTACTGAAGGCTCGGAAGAGGCCTTTACCGACCTTGCAAACAGATTGACGGATGACGCAATTAACAAGGACCTATCTTCATACAACCTTTCAAAGAAAAATTATATGGAACAGGGAATGAATGAGGCTGAGGCGGAGAATGCCGCAAGCTGGGACTTTTGGAAAAATGTCGGACTTGATTTTGCCGGCGGAGCAATATCGGGCGGTGTGCTTAACCTTGCTACAGCAGGTGTCAATCTTGCAGGTGCCAAAATTGATATGGCACAAAATAAAGAGAGCAACGCACAAATCGGTAAAGCTGTTATGGCCGATGAAAACTTTGACCTTGATTTGCTCATCAGGCAAGGTCTTGCAACCGACAAAAACGATAGTGCATACAACTATGCTACAAAAATGCAAAAACTCGTTGAAACGGATAACGAGGGAAAAATCAGTGCCGGAGATGTCGGTAACCTTATGTATCTTATCAACAGAGAGGTTGCCAAAAATCCCGAACTTGTAAACAGAATAGCTCAGGTTAAAAAGCAGAATACACAGGAGCAAGGCAATCAGACTGTTAATGTTCAGAACGAACAGAACCCTACACAGCAGAACACGGCTCAGAACGGACAGCAGAACGCAGAACAGGCACAGGCAAACACTGTAATAAATGCAACAAAAAAAGCCGATACAGAGGATATCGGCAAAATGTACGGTGCATATGCTTTTGGTAAGAAGCACCCGAATGGTATTATTGCAACAGACACTTCAACAGGCAAGGTTGTCAAGGTGGCACTAAAGAGTCTTGAAAGCTCAGCTAAAATCAATCGCAGTGATGAAGAAAATACACTTGTGTTCAACACAAATGACGGCAAGCAGGTTAATGCGGACAGTATAACATTTTCAAACAGCAAGTTTGATACAATTGTTCACAGTGCAAACGAATTTGATACATACGGTGCAAGAAACTATATTTCAAACTTTGAAGAGTGGAGCGAAAGTCCGCAGGCGCAGAAAATGAGTGACGAAGAACAGCTGTATAAGTATAATAATGCTTATTCAGCCGCATACAACTACGGCAGAGAGGGCGTTAAGTTTGATACGCTCAAACAGGGCGAAAGCTCAAATTATCGTATTCTCAATAGTATTCTCGGCGAAAATATTATTAAACAGGCTATGAGTGCAGGACGAAGAGATGTTAATATAATTACTCAGCACCACGCAAACAGACTGACCGAGTTAATCAACCGCAACGGCAGAGCAGACACAAGCGGTGTGGGCGTGTATGCAGACAGCGGAACGGATGTATCACACATTTCGCAGGAGCTTATAAGCACTCTCGGAAACCTTGCGACAAAGACGGGCAGAAACATTATTATCTCGGACCGCCTTGCTGACGGAGTGAACGGTGTTGCAAGAGACGGCAACATTATCCTTAGTTCGGAAATCAGCAGTCAGAAAATTCTTGCCACAGCTTTACATGAAGCCGGACATATGATTAAGAAAACCAACCCGACTGAATGGAGAACATTGAGTGACTTTGTGTCAGACTATCTTGTACGCAAGGGTGTTGACCTTAACAAGACGATAGACCGCACTATTGAGAGGTACGGCAACCGACTGCAGGCCGATGAACACGAAAACACAAGAGATGCCGCACTGGAAGAAATTGTATGCGACACACTTATGAGCATTGCCTCAGATGAAAAGGCTCTCAATATTGCCCTCAGCACAAAGCAGAATAAATCAAAAATTGCAGCGGCAATTAAATCTTTGATTGCAAAAGTAAAGGATTGGCTCATCGACAAAAGCACAAACTACGGAGCAAAAGCCTTTGCCAAAGACCTTGAAGCTCTTGAAAACCTCGCCCAAAGATTTTCTGAGGCAGCAGACACTGCAAGAGAAAATATTACCGAACAAACAGAGGTTCAGAACGGTGAGAAGATTGATGTTGAGAAATATTCAATGGGAAGTACCGACAACATAGTACAAGCGGAATTTGAAAAGAAGGTTGATGAGATTGAAAAAAACACCTACAACAGTAATAATGTCGTAATTATGGGTGTTACACCTAATATTTTGCAAAAAATCGGATTAGCACCATTACCTCTTGCTATGACTAAAAAGCATATTTATTCTGTTGCAGTATCAGATACAAGAGCAAAAAGTGAGGGAAGATATCATAAAAACACCAATTATCACGATTTAGGTTTTGATACCGTAAAAGATATTTACAATAAAATCTCAAATCCGCTTATGATTATAGCACATCCCGATTTTGGGAATAGTATAAATAGAACAAATAGGGACAGTGCGCACAAAATTATTGTATTAGTTGATTTATCGGTAAACGGAGAACAGGTAATTGCGCCGATTTCTATTGATTTTGAGGGCAAGTATAACAATACAATTATTGATGTAAATCTTGTATCAACTTATTTTAACAAAAACAACATCAATGATTTAATCAAAGAAGCTGTTGCTTTAGAAACAACAGGAAAAATAGGATTTTATTATTTAGACAAAAAAAGAACTCAAAGTATATTTAAGCGGTCAGGGTACCAATTACCCAGGACGCTTAACAACTTGAGTTCTAACACCATTATACGCACTATTGATGATAATGTCAACAGAAAAATCAACAAAATCACGCAAAGCAAGCAATTTATCAGATGGTTCGGTGATTGGCAGAATAGCCCTGCAAAAGCAAGTAAAGTGGTAGACAACAACGGTGAACCGCTTGTTTTGTACCACCAAACAGAAAAAGAGTTTACAACCTTTGATACAAAACAAAAAGGATCGGGAGAATTTGACAGCGAAATGCCGACGGGTATATTTATGAAACCGACAAACAACGATATCGGAGTTGGCGGAAATATTCAAATACCGTTGTATGCTTCTATTAAAAATCCCCTCACTGTCAACAACAGAAGCGAACTTGTTAAATTTTACGATAAGAATGTACAGGGATATACGAAAGCTAAAAGTGCGATAGACAGCGTTAATGAGAAATACAAGGCTAAATTCAACGAGGAGATGAAAAGAGAAAACGAGGAATATCAAAAGCTGTGGAATGCGAAAAAGAACGGTGAAATATCAGAAGAAGAGTACCAAAAATCTATATCAAGAGATGCACTTGATGAAATTATGGAAGAATGGGAAAATAAGGTTAATGAAGCAAGCCGTAACGCTAAAGCTTTGGTAGATGATTATTTCAAAAACAGCAATTATGACGGTGTTATCGTTAATAATGATGTTGGCAGTTTTGGAAGAAGCACAAAAACATTCATAGCATTTGAAAATACTCAGGTTAAATCTGCAACAGACAATATCGGAACATTTGACGGCAATAACCCTGATATTCGTTACAGTCTTGATGAGGATTATGATTTTACAGATGAAAAAGCCGGTGCAATACACGATACACTGAATTTTTCAATTGACGATGAATATGATGACTTATTTGATTTTAGCGGCAATGACGAACAGCACATTGATTTTGATAAGGCAATTGACAAAAACAACCCTGAATTGACGATTGAGCAGATATATCATCATTCTGCCCGCAATGTTAAAGAGGGTTTGCTTGCCGGCAAGGGCATTAAGCCTGAGCAGAAGAAAATCTATAACATGGTCAAGTCTGTAATGAGAAGCTACCACATTAATCCTAATGCTGAAACGGACTCGCTTGTTACCGAGTATGTGGATGCCTTGAATACATTCATTGATTCCGTACAGAATGACAAGTCAAACTTTACTGATGCCTTTGAAAGTTTTGTATTGATGTGTCGGGAAGCATTGCAATACTCGACACAGCTTGACGAACAACACGAAGCGTGGGCCAAAGAAATTCGTGACGAATTAAGAGGCACAACTCTGCTTATCCCCGAAAACGCAATCGACACAATTAAGGAAAACTATGGTAGTGTCGGAAAATACAAAAAAGCCTTGTTTGGCAAAATCAATGTCAAATTAGAGAATAACGCAAAAGGCATTAACGGTAATGCAGTTGGTTCATACATTGAGGACATTGGCTCACACCTTGAAAATATCGGAGGCAGGTCACTTATGATAGAGGACGGCTTTGACTGGGACAGCGACAGCGGTTATCGTATGCTTGACCATATTATGAATTATGTGCTTACACCGCAGTATGTGGCAACATATGGCGGTAATATACAGAGTGAAAGTACAATTGATGCGGCGGCAATTCAAATGGCGTTCGATACTACAGCCGAATATCTTAAACAGCAAGGTAAAGCGGCAGTAATGCAAAATAATATTGATAAGAAAAAACTTAGAGATATTAACAAGGCATTGAGACAGGCCGAAAAAGCAAAGACTGCGTTAAACGCAAAAACTGTAGAGAATTACAAGACAAAACTTTTAGAGCAAAAAGAAAAATATAATGCTCAAAAAGAAATTTACCGTAAAAGATATAATGCTCTGAAAGATAAAAAGTCAGAACAAGCCAAAAGGTATCGTGATAAAATCCACGAGTTTGAAGAACTTAGTAAAAACCAAAAAGCCATTATTGAGACCGACAAAGATACCCTTATGGCACAATATGCCGAAAAGAAAGAGCAAACAAAATACAGGCAAATGCTCGGCAGAAAGTTTGATAAATTGGCTAAAAAGTTTGACGCCAAGTCAAAAAATACCGAGAATATCCCCGAATCACTCAAAAGACCTATACTTGATGTATTAATAGGCTTTAAAGAGTCTGCTGACCCCGGACAATATAAGAATGGTGCTAAAAAAACTATACCGAAATATTTCGGAGCATGGAACAATGTCGCTGAAATCGGCGAACAGGTAAGAAACTTGTATGAAGAGTACAAGTCTTTAGCACCTGAATCTTCCGGCAAAGATAAATCCACACATGAAGGTATGCAGTACTCATACATTGACATTAACTCAATTGCATACGACGAGCAAACAGCCAAAATGCTTGAAATAATTACAGATCAATTTGCAGAATATGCAACCGACGAAAACGGTGAAACAAAGTACGATGCCGACGGCAAGCCCATCAAAGTCGGATATAAAAACATTTTCGATTTGGATTCATCTGATTTAAGATTGCTCTATGACACAATGACAGCCCTTGAAGCCTCTTTAACACAAGCTACAGAAATCATCGTTAACGGTCAAAGAGAATCCATTGCAGGTGCAGCGGCAAAAGCACTTGATGAAGTCTCAAATGTAAATTACAACAAGGGTGTAAAAATCAATGTATTGAGTAAAAACACCGTTGGTAATAAAATCAATGCCGCTTTATCGGATATGAAAGAGTTAAGCAATAGATTTGTTGCAACAAGCCTTGACCCGGTAAGATACGGCAGATTTCTGAGCGGATATAATGACGATAGCATTGTTGCTAAACTCTTTAAAAATTTGCATGACGGAGATGTTAAGCGCGAAAAAATAATGCAGAAAGCCTATACCAAGGTTCAAAGTGTTGCTTATCAGTATTCCGAAAAAGATTTATCCAAAATACAAAAGGATGATGTTAAGGAATTTGATTTCAGAGATACCGAAACAGGCGAAAGAGTTAAGGTCAGTCAGGGCATTATAATGTCAATCTATCTTACAGATCAACAATCATCAGGCAGACGACATTTGCTTGCCGACAGACTTAATCATTATACCGTGCTCCCAGATTTGGACAGTGCTAATAGCCCAAATCATAGCAAACGAGAAAAAGCTAAGTCTGAAAACAGTCACAAGATTAGATTTACTTTCGAGGATTTACAACACATCAAGAGATATGTTGAGAGTAATAAAATGCTCAGAGAAATTTCAGGAGCGATTAGCGAAGTCCTTAACAACGAGCTTCAACAGGAAATTAACAAAGTAAGCATGTCAAAATATGGTATGCTGATTGCTACCGTAAGGAACTATTTCCCTATTTCTGTGTACGGTGACGGTGCGGCATACGAAAAGGACTTTTCTGCCGAGTTTAATGACCTTAGAATGAAAAGCAGAGGTTTTGTGAAACGCCGAGAAAGCTCGTCTGCTCCTATTGTTATTGACGATGTTTTCAGAGTCTTTAACAGGCATACCAACTCTGTTGCCGAATGGTGCGGATTGACGACACCAATTGAGAACTTCAAAAAAGTGTATAACTGGATAAATACTAATAGTATTAACGGAACTACTTTGCATGAGGCTATAATGGATAAATACGGTAAGGCTGCAGAGCATTACATTGATAAACTCATGGGAGACCTGCAAAAATCGAAGGACACAATTGACAATAACTTGTTGACTCGCATGCAAGGCAACTATATGGGTGCAGCACTTCTGCTGAATCCCGGAGCAATGATAAAACAGTTTGCCGCATTTCCTACAGCCAATGCTTATTTTGGTACAAAAAATGTTGCAACAGCATCAGCCGGCGGAATGTGGCGGGTTGACCTTGAAAAATATGCCGAATACACTCCATATTTGTGGTACAGAGCAGAGGGTAACGGAACTGTGGTAGGTGAACTCAGCAGAGAAGCCGGTGTTGTTGGCGGCACAAAAAGTAAAATGGACATTATGGGCAAGGTTGATAGATATGTTGTTGGTTGCCTGCTTAAAGCGGCAGAGTTACATGTTGAACAAACAACGAAGCTAAAAAAAGGCAGCGATGCATTTTACAAGGAAGTTGTCAGACAATTTGAAAAATGTGTTGATGAAACTCAGCCTAATAATATGGTAACATCAAAGCCACAATTCATTAGAAACAATTACTTGAAAATTCTTTCGATGAATGCTTTTCGCTCCCAAACAATGGCAATCGGCAACACTATAATTGATTCTTATATGGAATACCGTACAAGAAGCAATGACTATAAATTGTCAAAATCTGCTGAAAATAAGAGCGCAAAAAAAGTGGCAATGAAAAAATTCGCAAAATCGCTTATAGGGGCGACAGAATCAGCTTTGCTTATAGGCGGTTTAACCACATTAGTTAATATGCTCCTGTGGCATAAGTGGGACGATGAAAGAGATGACAAGGGAAATGTGACAGCTGAAAACATTTTCAAAAGTGTTCTTGATTACAGCATGGAGTCATTTGCCGGCACTTTTACTTTCGGCGATACAGCATATAGTGCCATTGCCCATATGATTGACAACGATAGACCGTTTTATGGGCTGGACTCTATGAGCCTTGAAAATGTTAATAATTTCATTGAAAACATTTCAAAGGGCAAGTATATCTTAGCAGCTACTTTGTTAGGCGATTGTTTTGGCTTGCCGGCAAGTAATATTAAGAGAATGGCCCTCAGCTTAACCTCATACTTTACCGACCTGACAAAAGGCAGAGGCGAGATTATATCCGATAATAAAGGAAATATTAACACAACTGTGCTTGTGCCGTTGATGATTAACGCTACGATTGACGGAGATGCCGACAAAGCTCAATATTACGAGCAGCTGTATGTCAACACAATAATGGATACAAAGGGTAAAACCGAAAAAGAGGCTCGTGATATGCTTGAGCAGAAAGTCATAAAAGCATTATCAAAGAATAATGATGACATTGAAAAGGCGGCAGTAGCAAGAGCTAACGGTGACCTTAACACTTATGAAAGCCTCATTAACAAGGTCTCTTCCTATGGATTCGGCAAGAATGATGTTATTAAGGCCTCTGACAAGGTTATAAGTAATATTATTGCTAATATGAAAAAAGAGGGCATAACAGACGAAGATGCCGCAAAATCTGACCTTGTGGACAACCAAGACTTTACGGAGCAGGGGGCAGAGTATGTGTGGAAGAAAATGTCATCATCTGTCAATGATGAAAAATCAGAAGAAAGTATTTTCAATTCTACCGGTAACGATGACACTCTAATGTATAAGTACACTGACGCTTTTGAATATTTGAAGAACGGCGATACTGTGAACTATGAAAAGGTTGAAAAATACCTTATGGAGCATAAAGGTAAAACCAAAAATCAAATGAAAAAGCTGATGCAGAGTGCAAGCCGAACAGACCCGATATTTGAAAAGTATATTGAGGCAAGCAAAAACAACGATGCCGATACAACACACACATTGTACAGGCAGTTGCTTAACATTTACAGTTCAGAAAGCAAGTTTAAATCAGCTCTCAGAAAATATCGGGATAAGATCAAAAAACGACAAAGAAAATAAACAAATTGAGGGCAGCGGAAACGCTGTCCTTTTTGTGTGGGTTTTAACTTTTTTGAGTTCGCAGAAAACTATATAATGTAATTAATGATTGGGGGGCGGCATTATGAATACGCTAAAATTTGAAGTATATAAAAATACCCTGAAACGCAGGAATGGATTTAATCCGGTCCTCGGTGAAAAGAAATACACTAAAATCAAATGCTACTTTATGGAATCCGACTGGGACAATTGCTCTCTTGTCACTGGCAACTTTATGAGCGAAAAAGATAATATTGTAAAAAGCACAGTCAGTTTGACAGAGGATAAAACCGCAGTGTTTGATATACCGTCAGAGATTGAGGGGGATAAAGTCTATTTCAGCCTGACCGGTAGTTATGCAGATGACAGTGGCAATACAGTAACACTCAATACCAATCTTGTAGGAATAAACAGGCAGAAAGGTATGTTGCCGAGTGAAACTGTAGGCTTTGGACTTTATGAAAAAATTCTTGGCTTTTACAATAAGATTTCAAAACTCGTGGAACAGTTAAAAAACTATGTTACACCTGAAATGTTCGGCGCTAAGGGAGATGGAGTAACAGACGATACGGCCGCACTGCAGCAAATGTTTAGTCAAGCCGGGATAAATAATCAAGCGATTAAACTTGGCAACAGTAAAACATATTTAATTAGTAACACGCTTAGATATGATGTTAATAGAGCAAATTTTGATGGCAATTTTTCAACAATCAAAGTATCTGACAATTGCAAAAAACAGGATGAAACATATTACGGCTCTGAGCCGAAAGTAACAGGATCGTGGAGCTTGAACTCGGTTATTACAGTTAATATAAAATCAGGCAATGACGCTAAATACAATATCGGCTCGTTTAAGAAACTAATAATAGATTGCAGCAACGGACTCGCCAAACACGGTCTTAAAATTGAAAATGAAGGTAAAACAAATTACGCTCATATTATGGTAAGAAATCCTGCGCTGTACGGAATCAGAAGTTATGGCGGAAATGAAGCTACTTTTAGCTTTATTTCCGGAACGAGAAGTGGCATAAGTGAGGCTGCCAAAGACATCATAACAAGCGGTTATGTCAAGGGTGACGAAAGGCTTCTTTCAACGATGTTGTTTCTCGGCTGTGCTGACACCTATGTGACAGACTCTATTTCTATAGATTTTGAATCCGGTTTCTTAACCGGGGGAGCGGACAATCATTTTAACAAGTGTCATGCGTGGTGTGCATACAACACAAACATTATGAGTCATTCCACTTCTTTTACTGTCTGGGGCGGTGTTGCCACTTTCAGTCAATGCATGATAGACTCCACCCGATATGGTTTTAAATTTTTTAATGCGGGCAGAGCTTTGATTAACAATTGTCTTAACGGATATAATCAAGTTTACAAAGAAAATTTAGAAACTTTTGGCGTTCCATACCTTACATACTTTGCAACCGCCTCAGATACACCCAATTATAGGTCAACAAATAGAGGAACGGGAACTATAATGACCAATAATGAATGGAAAGCAGATGTTATTGGTTGCAATTTTGACAATTTAGGTCAAGATGGAGACGGTTATATTAGTGTGGATTATTTGCCCATAAATATGAAAAATGCTCATGTGCGCGCTTTAGATACCGTTTTTGAAAGGCTTAATACGGTTGACGCAAATCTTGCGAAAAAAGCAGATAAAAGTACTACACTCGCAGGGTACGGAATTACGGACGCATATACGAAGGAAAAAACAGACCAAAAACTTGCCCAAAAGCTCAATTCAATGCCGTTTGACAGCGAACCAAAAAATAACAGCCCGTGTTACCTCACAAGCGGAGCAGTTTACAACGCTCTGCTTGTTAAAGCAGATAAAACCGCCTTGGCAACCAAATACGATTCATCAAATATTGAAAGCGGAACATCAACACTTACACCTTATTCAACCGTTGCGGATAAAATCAAAAGTGCAAACTGTACATATAAGACGATTGGTGACATCGTAATCGTCAGTGCAACGGTCAAAATGAACGCAGTATCTCTTGCCGGCAATAGCATGTGTCCGCTGATTGATTTGCCGTACAAATGTATTTCCGAGGACAATGTTTTTTGTGTCGGTATTTCAAACCTTGGCAAGCTCTTTAAATTTGCCATTCCGAAAAATAACACTTGGCTACAGTTTTCGACTCAGGATAAGACCGCATATACATTCGCAGACGGCGAGCAAATTAATGTGATTTGCTTGTACAAAATTAAATAACGGAGGTAAAAATTATGGAACTTAAAGAAAAAATCACACTCGATATGCTCACAAAGGACAGCGTGTCGGTACTCAGACAGCAGTTTTTGACCTTTAACGGTGAAGAAATGCAGGTAGGCGTAAACATCCGCAACGCATACATGAACAGTAAATCGGGCAGAGAACAGCTCAAAACGGTGCTGTCTGATGAATACTATAACGCTGTCATGGCGGTGTGGGGAACAGACCCAACCATTGACGAGCCGACAGAAAGCGAGGTGTAAACAATGAAGATTGATATTGTACAGCTTGCCGAAATCATATCTGCGTTAGCTTTAATTGGCGGTGTTGTATTTGGTGTTTTTAAATTTATCGAAAACAACAAAAAGCAGAACGCTGAAATCAAAAAAATCAAAGGCGAGCAGACCTTGACAATGTATGCACTCCGTGCGTGTCTTGATGGTCTGAAACAGCAGGGTTGTAACGGCAGAGTTACCGAGGCTATCAATAAGATTGATAAGTACCTCAACCAGTCGGCACATTCGGCGGAAGATTTAAATTGAAAGGATGATAATAATGAAAATGACAAACAAAATCTATGATGTACTTAAATACATTGCTCTTATCGTACTGCCTGCAATCGGTACACTTTACTTTGCCGTAGCAGGCATTTGGGGCTTGCCATACGGCGAACAGATTGTAGGCACTATCACAGCCGTTGACACCTTCTTAGGCGCTCTGCTCGGCTTGTCAGCTTATAAATATAACAAAACAGACGAAAGCGAGGAATAATTATGGGTAAATATCGTAAAAGACCTGTTATTATTGAAGCGTATCAGACCGACAAAGAAATGATTATTCATACCCTTGAAGGCGATATGAAGGCAAGTATCGGTGATTACATTATCACAGGTGTAAACGGTGAGAAGTACCCGTGTAAACCTGATATTTTCCACAAATCATATGAGAAAGTAGAGGAATAACAATGAAAGTTACTGCTATTGATGTCAGCTTTTGTCAGACAAATGTCGATTACAACAAGGTCAAGGCTGACGGTATTGACACGGTTATTATCCGTGCCGGTTTCGGTCGGGAAACTTACCAAAAGGACGCACAGTTTGAAGAACATTATAAGAGAGCAAAGGCCGCAGGACTGAAAGTCGGTGTATATTGGTTTTCGTATGCGTACAGCGTTGCCGAGGCGAAAAAGGAAGCAAGTGCTTGCCTGTTTTGCTTGAACGGCAGAAAACTTGATTTACCGGTGTTTTATGACCTTGAACTTGCATCACAAACCAAACTCGGCAAAGATACCTTAACAGCAATGGCAGTAGCATTTTGTGAATGCATCAAGGTGAACGGCTATTCAGCCGGAGTGTATGCAAGCGCAAGCTGGTTTACAAGTTTTCTTAACTATGAGAAATTAAAAAAGCAATATGCAATTTGGCTTGCTCAATGGGAAACAGGCTCTCCATACCGTACTTGCGACATTTGGCAGTGTTCCGACAGCGGAAAGGTCAACGGAATTAATGGTAATGTTGATACCGACATTGTGTTTAATGCTGACTATAAGGGCAGTTCAGCAACAACGATTACAACGCCGAAATACTCCGGAATTAAAGCTGTGCAGGCTTGGGTAGGCACAACGGTTGACGGTATCTATGGCCCTGACACGAAAAAACATTTGGTTATGAAGTTGCAGGAAGAACTTAACCGTCAGTTTGGAATGAACCTTGTTGTTGACGGAATTTACGGTGTGGGCACTCATAATGCAATTGTTGTACTCTCATACGGTTGTAGAGGTAATCTTACCAAAGTTTTGCAGGGATTGCTTATCTGCAATGGATATAATCCGAATGGTTTTGACGGCATCTATGGTAACGGTACAGAATCCGCAGTTAAATCATATCAGCAGGCTCACGGCTTGACTGCCGACGGTATAGCAGGCGGTAACACATTCAGAAGTTTGTGTGCTTAATCCAACATTAATCCAACACGAAATCCAACACGTCAAAAATAAAAGTCAGTATTTATCGGCATAATAAGATTAAAATAGTGGGTTCGAATCCCGCCGGCTCAGCCATGAAACAGGCACTTGCAATTATGTAAGTGCCTGTTTCAATTATAGTTATCTGTCGAGGGTTATGCTATTGCGTTGCAACGATATACATAAAAAAGAATACAAAAGATAAATTTTTTAAAAATACTCTTGACCTAAAGTTAGCTTGAGGTTATATAAT
>ENA-UAKW01000308-UAKW01000308.1-human-gut-metagenome-genome-assembly--contig:-NODE-308-length-26879-cov-5.603974_pt1 | contig 26879 bp, 14 predicted proteins | sample MGYA00243691_ERZ654450 | MGnify/ENA primary metagenome ERZ654450 (study PRJEB26926, sample SAMN06164673) | human gut metagenome | biome: ENVO:00009003; feature: ENVO:2100002; material: ENVO:00002003... | reverse complement strand
TCTCGTGGGCTCGGAGATGTGTATAAGAGACAGGGCGCAAAGCGCCCTCGCAATGACAATTCGGGGGGCCGGTGCCGTTTTGGCGATAGCCTGTTCGGATCGGCAGCATTGCGCCGGGCGAGGCATGCCTCGCCCCTACGATTGGCTTGTTATAAAATGCCCGTCCGCGGCTTGGCCGCGGACGGGTTTTCCATATTACTGCAAGGGTTCAAAATCCTCCGCGCCGTGCTTGCACAGCGGGCAGATATAGTCCTCCGGGAGCGTCTCGCCCTCGTAGACATAGCCGCAGATCTTGCAGACAAAGCCGGTCTTCTTCTCGGCGGCGGGCTGGGGCTTCGGCTTGATGTGCTCAAAATAGTAGGCATACGTCGCAGACGGGACATCCGACAGCACGCGGGCCTCCGTGACCTCGGCGAGGAAGAGCGTGTGCGTGCCGCAGTCGAGCGTCTGGATGACCTTGCCGGACAGGACGGCGTTCGTGCCGGCCGGCTCATAGCGCAGGCCGTTGGCCGTGCGGACCGGCTCCGCGCCGTCGAACTTGTCGGCCGTGTCGCGGCCGCTGCGGAAGCCGTACTGCCGGAACTGCGCGAACGAGGCATCCTGCGAGAGGACGGACAGGTTGAACACGCCGGTCTTCAGGATCATGTCATGCGTCAGGTTCTGCTTGTTGACCGTGATGGAGATGCGCTTGGGCGTATCCGTGACCTGCGCGGCCGTGTTGATGATGCAGGCGTTGTCGCGCTCCCCCTCGCGGGCGCTCAGGACGAACAGGCCGTAGGACAGGGCGAACATCGCCTGATTGTCCACCGTGCCGGGTTCGGAGGCGTGCACCTGCGGCTGCGGCAGCGTGGCGCACAGAGCGTCCGCCAGCGCGTCCAGCTGCGCGCTCTGGCTCTCGGCCATGGCGGAGCGGATGGTCAGCTGCTGGTCGAGGATGGTGACGTTCTTCAGCTTGCCGAGCAGGTCGCGCATGTGCTTGCCGGACGTCGGGGCCCACGAGCCGTTCTCGATGAGGGCGACGGTGCGGTTCTGCAGATTGTGCGCGACGATGTCGTGCAGCAGGTTCTCCATCGTGACGAAGATGCCCGCATTATACGTCGGCGCGGCAAAGACGAGGTGGCTCCAGCGGAAGGCGGCGGCGATGATGTCGGACGCCGGGGTGACGGAGACGTCGAACATGACGGTCTTCACGCCGCGCTCGCGCAGGCGGACGGACAGCAGCTCGGCCGCGTTCTCCGTGCCGCCGTAGACGGAGGCGTAGGCGATCATGACGCCCTGCTCCTCCGGGGTATAGGTGCTCCAGTGGACGTAGCGGTCAATGAATTCGCCGATGTTTTTGCGCCAGACGAAGCCGTGCAGAGGGCAGATGCGGTCGATCTGGACCGTGGAGGCCTTCTTGAGCAGGGCCTGCACCTGCGTGCCGTATTTGCCGACGATGTTGCAGTAATAACGGCGGGCCTCGTCCACATAGTCGCGGAAGAAGTCGACCTCATCGGCGAACAGCGCGCCGTTGATCGCGCCGAACGTGCCGAAGGCGTCGGCCGAGAACAGCGTGCGCGTCGTCAGGTCATAGCTGACCATGACCTCCGGCCAGTGGACCATCGGGGCGCTCAGGAACGTGAGCGTGTGGTGGCCGGTCTCGAAGGTGTCGCCCTCCTTGACGAGGTGGAAGGCGTTCTGCGGGGCTACGCCGCCGCGGAACTGCTGCAGCATGGCGCGGATGCGGTCGCTGCAGACGATGACGGTCTCCGGATGGCGCAGCAGCACCTCGCTGACCGTGCCGGAGTGGTCCGGCTCCATGTGGTGGATGACGAGGTAGTCGAGCTTGCGCCCGGCCAGAACGTGGTCGACGTTCTCGAAGAATACCTTGCTGACCGACGGATCGACCGTGTCGAACAGGACGGTCTTGTCGTCGAGCAGCAGATAGGAATTGTAGGAAACTCCGTTCGGAACGGCGTAAACGCCCTCGAACATGGCAAGTCTGCGGTCATTCCCGCCGACCCACCAGAGATCCTCCAGAACCTTGCGGACACAGTACATAAATGATTCCTCCGTGTTGATATTTGTTTTTTCGTGCAGGCGGACTCTCGCTTTCTCCTGCATTATACCACATGGCATGAAAATCCTCAACCGGCCTTGCGCAAAAAAACGCCCCGTCCGAAAAGGGACGGGGCGGCGATTTTCTTATGGCAGCACCGCAGCATTCAGTGAGAGCATTCGGCGAGAGATTTTTTGTCGAGACAAGGTTTGAAAAGTGCAGATGTACTTTGTGTACCCGCAAGGGGCATGCCGCATCCGTAAGGCGGCAAAGCCGCCAACGGCTGCGCAATACCTCAAACTTTTCGAACCGATGGATCGGCGAAAAATATCCGGTGAAGGCCGAAGCTGCAATTGCGCGGGGCTGCCCTAGCTGGGATGTGTATCTGGTGTGAAGTACGGAATCTGGAACACCGCCCTGCCGGACAGCGCCGCGGTCGATGCGCTGCAGCAGGCGGGCTATTCGCCTTTGACGGCGCGCGTGCTGGCCGGGCGCGGCTGCGGGACTCCGCAGCAGGCGCAGGAGCTGCTGTGCGCGGACGCGCCGCTGTTTGACCCCTTTCTCCTGCGGGAGATGGACCGCGCCGTGCAGACGGTGCGGCAGGCGCTGCAGCTCGGGCAGCGCATCGCCGTGTTCGGCGATTACGACGTGGACGGCATCACGGCCACCTGCCTGCTGACGGATTTTCTGCGCGGCATGGGTGCGGACTGCGTCGTCCACATCCCCGGGCGGCTCGAGGAGGGCTACGGCCTGAACGCCGGGGCCATCCGCCAGCTCCATGCGCAGGGCGTGCGGCTCATCATCACGGTGGACTGCGGCATCACGGCGCTGGAGGAGGCCGAGCTCTGCCGGGAGCTGGGCGTGACGCTCGTCGTCACGGACCATCATGAGTGCAAGGAGCAGCTGCCGCAGTGCGCGGCCGTTGTGGACCCGCACCGGCCGGACCGGACGTATCCGCACACGATGCTCTCCGGCGTCGGCATCGCCTTCAAGCTGGCCGCTGCGCTCAGCGGCGATCAGGACGGCGTCGCCCGGCGCTATTGCGATCTCATCTGCCTCGGCACGATTGCAGACGTCATGACGCTGCAGGGCGAGAACCGCCGCCTTGTCGTCATGGGCCTTGAGGCCCTGCGCCGGCCGCAGCGGCTGGGCCTGCGCGCCCTCATCCATGCCTGCGGCTGCGACGAGCAGGAGATCACTGCCGGGACCATCGGCTATATACTCGCGCCGCGTGTCAACGCCGCCGGGCGTATGGAGCAGGCTGAGCTGGCCGTGCGCCTGTTTCTGACGCAGGACCCGCAGGAGGCCGACCGGCTGGCCGAAACGCTCTGCCGCCTGAACCGCGAGCGGCAGACCATCGAATCCGAAATTTACAGTGAGGCCGTCAGCCGCCTGCACGGCGCACCGGACGGCGCGATTGTCCTGGCGGGTGAGCACTGGCATCAGGGCGTCGTCGGCATCGTGGCCTCGCGCCTTTCCGAGGAATTCTGCCGCCCGACGTTCCTCATCTGCCTGGACGGCGAACGCGGCAAGGCCTCGTCCCGCTCCTACGGCGGCTTTAACCTGTTTGCCTCGCTGACGGAGCTCTCCGGCCTGCTTGAGGGCTACGGCGGCCATGAGCTTGCCGCCGGGTTCACGATTGCCCGGAAGAATATCGACGCCTTCCGCGCGGCCATGTGCCGCTGCGCCGCGGCCTATGCGGCGTCCGCTCCGGTGGAGGCCACGCTGCAGGTCGACTGTGAGATCGAGGCCTCCCTCCTGACGGAGGAGAACGTCCGCGGCCTTTCGCAGCTCGAGCCATGCGGCGCGGGCTGCCCGAAGCCCGTGCTCAGCCTGAGCGGCCTGACCGTGGAGCATGCCATGGCCGTCGGCAGCGGCAAGCATCTGCGCCTGCGTCTGCAGGCTCCGGACGGCACGCCCGTGCAGGCCATTTTCTTCTCGGCCGGGCGTCTGTCGGCAAAGCTCCGTCCCGGCGACCGGGTCGACGCAGCCTTTACGCCGCAGATCAACGAATTCCGCGGCCGCCGCACGGTGCAGCTCAATCTGATCGACCTGCGCCGCGTCGAGCCGACGAAGCTCTATGACCGTTTCCGCGCGCACGAGGCGCTGCGCCCCGATGAGCTGCGGGCGCTGGCCCCGGACCGCGAGGACGTCATCGGCGTGTGGAACTTCCTCCGCCGTGCGGCCCCCGGCGGCGCGGAGCTGCGGGACAATACCGACCGCCTCTGCCTGCAGATCGCGGCGTCCTCTCCCCGGCCGCAGGCGGCGCGCCGCGCCATTGCCTGCCTGGAGATCCTGGCCGAGCTCGGCCTTGTGTCTCTGCGGCGCAGCGGCAGCGCCATTGCGGTGCGCATCGTGCCGCACCGGACGAACCCACTGGAAAACAGCGTGCTGTTCTGCACGCTCCGCAAGCTCAAAGCAGGTGATTGAATGGAAACCTTTCAGGAACACTATCTCAGCATGAAGCGCACCATCGCGGCGCGCAAGCTGAATGTCGATATGGCCCTCATCGACCGCGCCGTGGACTACGCGCGCGAAAAGCACAAGGACCAGAAGCGCAAGGACGGCTCGCCCTATATCATCCATCCGTTGGCTGTGGCGGAGATCGTTGCGGAGATCGGCCTCGATACGGACGCGATCCTCGGCGCGCTGCTGCACGACTGCATCGAGGATACGGACTCGACCTATGACGACATCGCCCGCAATTTCGGGCCGACGGTCGCCTCGCTCGTCGAGGGCGTCACAAAGCTGACGCGGGTGGAGTACTCCACGCTCGAGGAGCAGCAGATGGAGAACCTGCGCAAGATGTTCATGGCCATGAGCAAGGACATCCGCGTCATCCTCATCAAGATCGCCGACCGCCTGCACAACACCCGCACCATGCAGTACCAGAGCCCGGCCAAGCAGATCTCCAAGTCCCGTGAGACCATGGACATCTATGCGCCGCTGGCCCACCGGCTCGGCATGCAGAAGATCAAATGGGAGCTGGAGGATACCAGCCTCAAATACCTCGATCCCGAGGGCTATAACGAGATCATGCGCTATCTCAACGCCCATCAGGCCGAGGCGGACGCCTTTATGAAGGCCATCCAGAGCAAGATCACCACGCGCCTGTCCGCCGTGGGCATCCATGGCTCCATCTATGGCCGCATCAAGCACGTCTATTCCATCTACCGCAAGATGAAGGCCCAGAACAAGACGATCGACGAGCTCTACGATATGTATGCGTTCCGCGTCATCGTCGATTCCATCCCGGACTGCTATAACGTCCTCGGTCACATCCACGACCTGTTCAATCTGGTCCCCGGCCGCTTCAAGGACTATATCTCCACGCCGAAGCCCAATATGTACCAGAGCCTGCACACGACCGTCATCGGTCAGCAGGGCATTCCGTTCGAGGTGCAGATCCGCACCTGGGAGATGCACGAGACGGCGGAATACGGCATCGCGGCCCACTGGAAGTACAAGCAGGGCGTCGCGGGCGGCGACGAAAAACAGTTCGAGTGGGTCCGCCGCCTGCTGGAAACGCAGCAGGACTCCGATGCGGAGGATTATATCCACTCCCTCAAGGTCGATATGTTCGACGACGAGGTCTTTGTCTTCACGCCGAAGGGCAAGGTCATGTCCCTGCCGTCCGGCTCCACGCCCATCGACTTTGCCTATGCCATCCATTCCGGCGTCGGCAACGCCATGGTCGGCGCCAAGGTCAATAACCGCATCGCAAGCTACGACCAGCAGCTGTGCAACGGCGACATCGTCGAGGTCCTGACGTCGAAAACGGCCAAGGGCCCGAGCCGCGACTGGCTGAATATCTGCAAGAGCAACGGCGCGCGCACGAAGATCAAGCAGTGGTTCAAAAAGGAAAAGCGCGAGGAGAACATCGTGCACGGCAAGGCGAGCTTCGAGGGCGAGATGCGCCGCGCAAACGTCAATCCCGCCGTGCTGCAGGATGCCGAGCTGCTGCCGGGCCTTCTGAAAAAGCTGTCGTTCGACTGCCTTGACGATATGTATGCCGCCATCGGTTACGGCGGTCTGACGGCGGCCAAGGCCTTCGGCCGCATCCGCGACGACCTCATCCGCGCTACGCGCCAGACGCCCGCGCCCCCCGTGCGCGAGGTGCAGAAGCAGCCCGAGCCGGGCAAGGGCGGCCGGCACAAGGATTCCGGCGTTATCGTCGAGGACATCGATTCCTGCATGATCAAGTTCTCGCGCTGCTGCACGCCGGTGCCGGGCGACGACATCGTCGGCTTTATCACAAAGGGCTACGGCGTGTCCATCCACCGCCGCGATTGCCGCAATGCGTCCGGCGCCTCCGACCCGAAGCAGGCAGGGCGCTGGGTCAAGGTCGCGTGGAGCACGGAGGACAAGCCGTTCTCCACCACATTTGAGATCGATTCCACGGACCGCAGCGGCATCTGGCTCGATATCGCCACGGCGCTGAGCGCGGCCAAGCTGAAGGTCACGGAGCTCTCCGGCCGTGATATGCCTGCCGGAAAGGCGCGCACCGTCGCCACGTTCGAGGTGCGCAACGTGCAGGAGCTGGAGACCATCCGGACGAAGATCCGCGCCATTGACGGCGTGATCGATGTGAGAAGAGGGCAGAACTGATGAGAGCTGTGATCACGCGCGTAAAAAGCGCCTCCGTTTCCATTGCGGGCAGCGTCGTGGGCGAGATCGGCCACGGCCTGCTCATCCTGCTCGGCGTCGGCCCGGACGATACGCCGGAGCTGTGCGAAAAGCTGGCCGACAAGGCACTCGGCCTGCGCATTTTCTGCGATGAGGCGGGGAAAATGAACCGCTCCCTCGCCGATATCGGCGGGCAGGTGCTCGTCGTCAGCCAGTTCACGCTCTATGCCGACTGCCGCAAGGGCAAGCGGCCGAGCTTCACGGGCGCGGCTCTGCCGGAGCTGGCTGTCCCGCTGTATGAGCAGTTCCTGCAGGAGTGCCGCAGCCGCGGCTTTGAGCCGCAGCACGGCCGGTTCGGCGCCGATATGCTCGTCGCCTCGGAAAACGACGGCCCCGTCACCATCCTGCTCGATACGGACGAGCTGCTCCAGCCGAGAAGAGGCTGATCCCGGAAAACCGCAGACGCCATTGCCCACCGATGATTGCAGGGAGCGGCATCCTCGACGCCCCGTGGGGCACCCTGCAAATTTCCGACCGCTCTGCCGACCGCACGCGCTGCCAAATTTGACTGTAGCGGCGCTCAGTGAGCGCCTTGCAGGCTGGAAAGTTATAGGGCGGCATCGTCGACCGTACCCGCCTTGTAGGGGAGGGGCATTGCCGACCGGTACAGGCTGTCGTTAAAATGGTGATGGCCCCCGAATTGTCATTGCGAGGGCGCTTTGCGCCCGTGGCAATCTCGCAGTACCCGGTCGGATCGTGGGGAAGCTATCGGCGAAATCGCAGCTGCCTTCCCGAGATTGCCACGGCCCCTTCGGGACCTCGCAATGACAAATCTGGGTATCTCAAGCCATGGAATCCCTGCCAAAGGAATCGCAACTGCCTATGGCGCTCACTGAGCGCCGCTACATTTTCTCTCGCCCGGTGGGCCTGCGCAGGGAACGCCGCTACAGATGCAATTGGTTTGTACGCTTTATCGTTGCCCCTGTAAGCACAACACAGAAAGAAGCGCCCATAGGAAGGATTTGTTTTGAACCAAATTCGGAAAACGCGTTCTCGTCGGCGGCACGCTGGAGCGGAACGTCGGCGAAGCGTACGATAACACTACCGAGGCCGGAAGCAGTGTCTCGGCCTATACCGATTCCGGCGCGCTGGGGGTCCCCTATGCGTTCGCCCGATGACTGAAAAGGAGAATCCCATGAAGGTCTATTCCCTGATGCTGGGCAGCTACCAGACCAATTGCTATCTCGCTGCGGATGACGACGGCGTCTGCGCCGTCATCGATCCCGGCTATACGCCCGAGCGCGTGCTGGAGGCGGCGCAGCGCTATGGCCTGACCATCCGCGCTGTCCTGCTGACGCACGGTCATTTTGACCATGTCGGCGGCGTGCGCGGCGTGGCGGAGGCGGCGCGCTGCCCCGTCTGGCTGTGCGAGGCGGACACGGTCCTGCCCGAGCGCCTGACGGCCGGGCCGCTGTATTACACCGACACCTATGCCGACGGTGACACTGTCGAGGTCGGAAGCCTGCGCTTTACCGTGCTGGAGACGCCGGGCCACACGCCCGGCTCCGTGTGCCTCCTGTGCGAGAACGTCCTGTTCTCCGGCGACACGCTCTTTGCGGGCTCCTGCGGCCGTGTCGATCTGGCAGGCGGCGTTCCGGCGCAGATGGGCACGAGCCTGAAGCGGCTGGCGGAGCTGCCCGGCAACTATGCCGTCCTGCCCGGCCACGGCCCGGCCACGACACTGGATGCCGAGCGCGCGGACAATCCTTATCTGCGGGAGGCGATGGCATGAAGCTGCTCCTGCGCGGCCACGACGACCGCTATGCCGTTGAGCAGCTCCAGCTCGCCCTGTTCCCGGAGGAGCCGATGGAGCCGGTGACGGAGCCGTTTTCCGGCGATGGGGCGGTTTCGTCCCTGCACACCGGCGCGGTCTGGCTCACGGCCACGGCCGAGATCACGCTGCACGGCAAAACGGGCCGCGCCTGCCGCCGCCTGCGCGCGGCGGAGGCCGACGTGCCTGCGCGCCGCCGTCTGCTGCAAAATACCTATTATGAGGCTGCCATGTGCCTGCGCGAGCCGCCCGCCTGGGGCAGCCTGTCCGGCGTCCGCCCAACGAAGCTCACGACGCGCGCCCTGCTGGAGGGTAAAACGCCCGCCGAGGCGGAAAAGCTCCTGCGCACGCGCTACCATGTCTCGCCGGAGCGCAGCCGCCTGTGCGTCGAGGCCTCGGAGGCTACGGTACAGGCAGCGCAGCTGCTGCGGCCGCAGGACGTGTCCGTCTATGTCGGCATCCCGTTCTGCCCGACACGCTGCGCCTACTGCAGCTTCGTCAGCTCGTCCATCGAGCGCTTTTCCGGCCTGCTTGAGCCGTATCTCGACGCGCTGGTGCGCGAGATCGCCCACACGGGCGACCTGCTGCGCGCGTCCGGCCGGACGGTCCGCACGCTGTATATCGGCGGCGGCACGCCCACGACGCTCTCGGCAGCCCAGCTGCGCAGGCTCATGGAGGCGCTGCGGACACATATTGACTTGACAGAGCTGGTAGAATATACGGTGGAAGGCGGCCGCCCGGACACGCTCGATGCCGAAAAGCTCGAAACGATCGCATCCATGGGCTGCGGCCGCATGAGCATCAACCCCCAGACCATGAACGATGCCGTGCTTGCGCGGGTCGGCCGCCGCCACACTGCGGCGCAGACCGCGGCCGCCTATGAGGCGGCGCGCGCAGCGGGCTATGACGCTGTGAATATGGACCTTATCGCGGGCCTGCCCGGCGATGACCCGAAGTCGTTTGCCGATTCGCTGCGGCAGGTGCTGGCGCTGGCCCCGGAGAACGTGACCGTCCACACGCTGGCCCTCAAAAAGGGCGCGGACCTCTATGCCGAGCGGATGGAGCTTCCCTCGGCGGACGATGTGGCGCAGATGCTGGCCGGGGCGGAGGCCTCGCTCCGCGCGGCGGGCTACACGCCCTACTATCTCTACCGGCAGAAATACATGTCCGGCAGCTTTGAGAACATCGGCTGGTGCCGCCCGGGCACGGCCGGACTTTACAACATCTATATGATGGAGGAGATGCATTCCATCGTGTCGCTCGGCGGCGGGGCCATGACGAAGATCAACCTGCCCGACGGCCGTCTGGAGCGCTTCCACAATCCCAAATTCCCGCAGCAGTATCTCGAGCGCATCGACGACGTTCTGGCTCAGAAGGACGCGGCGTTCCGCCTGCTGTGAGGCACGGAAAGGAAATTTATGGACACTTTATTTTCCAATGTGACGATCGTGACCATGGACGAGGCCATGCACGTCTACTTTGACGCCTACCTCGGCGTGACGGACGGCAAGATCAGCTATCTCGCGCGCGAGGCCCCCAAGGAGAAGACAAAGCGCCTTGTCCCCGGCGAGGGCATGGTGCTCATGCCCGGCCTCATCAACTGCCACACGCATCTGCCGATGTCCGTGCTGCGCGGCTATGCCGACGACGTCGAGCTCTCGAGCTGGCTCAACGACTATATTTTCCCGCATGAGGACCGGCTCGACGGCCGCAGCGCCAAGGCAGCCGCTCTGCTGTCCATTGCAGAGTGTGTCCGCTTCGGCACGACGTCCATCTCGGATATGTATAACTTCTGCGACGAGATCGCCGAGGCCGTGGCCGAGTCCGGCATCAAGGCCAACATTGCCCGCGGCGCGACACTGTTCGGCGAGGACTTCGATTTTGAAACGCACCCCGCCTGCCGCGAGCTTGTCGCCCTGAAGGAAAAGTGGGACGGCTATGACAACGGCCGCATCCGCATCGAGGCCTCCGTGCACGGCGAATATACCTCGGACTACCGCCTTTGGGACGCGCTGAGCGAATTTGCCATCAACGAGAAGGTTGGTATGCACGTCCACCTGTCCGAGACGAAGGCCGAGCATGAGCAGTGCCTCGAGCGAAACGGCCTGACGCCCGCGCAGGTGCTCGACTGCCACCATGTCTTTGACACGCGCGCCATTGCGGCCCATTGCGTCTGGGTCACGCCGGAGGACATGCGCCTGCTGGCCAAGCGCGGCGTGACGGCCGTGCACTGCCCCGTTTCGAACCTGAAGCTCGCCTCCGGCTGCGCCCCTGTGACGGAGATGGTCAAGGCGGGCATGAACGTCGCCCTCGGCACGGACTCGTCCGCATCGAACAACAACCTCGACCTGTTCGAGGAGATGAAGGCCGCGGCCCTCATGGCCAAGGTGACGACCGGCGACCCGAAGGCGCTGCCGGTCGAGGCCGTGCTGATGATGGCGACGGTCTGCGGCGCGCGCGCGCAGGGCCGCGAGGCCGAGTGCGGCATGCTGAAGCTCGGCATGGATGCCGACCTCGTGCTGCTCGACTTCACGTCGCCGCATCTCATGCCGTGCCACAATGTGATGTCGCATCTCGTCTATGCCGCCTCCGGCCACGACGTCGTGATGACCATGGTGCGCGGGCAGGTGCTCTATGCTGCGGGCAAGTATCCGACGATCGACCTCGACAGCGTCGTGCGCGAGCTGTCCGGCTACGTCATGCCGCGCATTTTCGAAGAAGCACGCAGCTGATCCCAACGGAAAGGACGGATGAATGTTGGAAGAAAAGACAACGAAGAAGCAGAATTTCCTGGCCGGTGCGGCGGTGCTGTCGCTGGCGACGATGATCGTCAAGGTCATCGGCATGTTCTTCAAAATCCCGCTCAACCGCCTCATCGGCGAGGCAAACTACGGCTATTTCACCACGGCCTATGACATCTACACCGTGCTGCTTATGATCTCCACGACGGGCCTGCCCGTCGCCATGAGCCGCATGATCTCCGAGGCCCGCGCGCTGAACAACGGCAAACAGGTGCGGCAGATCTACCGCGTCTCCCTTATGGCCTTCCTGTCCATCGGTATCATCGGCTCGGCGCTGATGCTGCTCGTCCCGAAGCAGCTGGCCAACATGATGGAGAACCCGAACGCCATGTGGTCCATCTTTGCGCTCGGCCCGGCCGTGCTCTTCGTGTGCTACATCTCCGCCTGCCGCGGCTTCTTCCAGGGGCAGGGGAACATGGCTCCTACGGCCGTCAGCCAGATCATCGAGGCCCTGTGCAAGCTCTTCCTCGGCCTCGGCCTTGCCTGGCTCGTCATGAACCGCCTCGGCGACGGCCCGCTGGCCGCTGCCGGTTCCATCGCGGGCGTGACGATCGGCACGGTGCTCTCGGCCCTCTACCTCTTCTGCAAGACGCGCCGCCGCACGCGCGAGCTCACCCGCGCGGAGGGGCAGGCAAGACCCGCAGGCGAGACGCTCAAGCGCCTGCTGGCCATTGCCGTGCCCATCACGCTCGGCGCAGCCGGTCTGCAGATCATCAACCTGTTCGATGCGGCGACGGTCATGAACCGTCTCATCAATGCCGCGGGCTACACGCAGGAGCGCGCGGACGTCGTCAAGGGCGTTTATAACTACTGCCAGACCATCTTCAATTTCCCCTGTGCCTTCATTCCCTGCATCACCATCGCCATCATCCCGGCCATTACGAACAGCCTGACGCTGCAGGACCGCCGCGGCGTGCGCTCCGTGCAGAATTCGTCGCTGCGACTCATGGGCCTCATCGCCATGCCCTGCGCCGTCGGCCTCATCGTGCTGGCAGAGCCCATCGTCGCCCTGCTTGGCGGTTACACCGGCGCGAACCTCACGCTCGCCACGAAGCTCATGGCCATCCTCGGCGTCGCCGTGGTGTTCAACAGCATCGTGCTCATGACGGACGCCATTATGCAGGCGCACAACCATGCCGTCATCCCCGTCGTCAACACGCTCATCGGCGGCATCGTCAAGGTCATCGTCAACTACATTCTCGTCGGCAACCCCGATATCGCCATCACGGGCGCGCCCGTCGGCACCATCGCCTGCTATGCCGTCATCACCGTGCTGAACCTCATCGCCATGCGCCGCGTGCTGCGCCGCAATGCGCCGAAGCTCCTGCCGAACCTGTGGAAGACGACCATCGCCGCCGTTCTCATGGGCGGCGCGACGTGGCTGGCCTACTGGGGCCTCAGCCGCATCGGCATGGGCCGTGCCGTCGCCTGCCTCGGCTCCATCGTCGTGGCGGTCCTCGTGTACGTCGTGCTCATCATTGTGCTCAAGGTTTTGACCTATGAGGACTGCCTGCTGCTGCCCAAGGGCGAGAAAATTGCAAAAATTCTGCGCGTTCGCTGATTTTTTCCAGAAAAAACCTTGCGTATTTGCCCGGCATGTGGTAGATTTTATAAGCATGCGCTCGGGGATCTCCCCGGAGAATGATATACTGAGAAAAGAGGATACCCATTATGAACAAGACTGAACTCATTGCGGAAGTCGCCAACAAGGCCGGCCTGTCCCGCAAGGACGCAGAGAAGGCGCTCGGCGCCGTCGTTGAGACCATCACGGAAGCCGTCGTCAAGGGTGACAAGGTGCAGCTCGTCGGCTTTGGCTCCTTTGAGACGAAGCAGCGCGAGGCGCGCACGGGCCGCAACCCCAAGACGAAGGAGACCATCGAGATCCCGGCAACGCGTGTTCCCGTGTTCAAGGCCGGTAAGGCTCTGAAGGACGCTGTCGCAGAGTAATTCTTCTGATATTTTACAAAGATTTAACAGAACATTAAAGATGAGAGGCTGCTCCGCTTTGGCGGGGCGGCCTCTTTTTTGCGCCCAAATGACGATAAAAAATGGATATTTTTCCGAAAAAAGCCTTGAATTCGACGGGGGATTATGGCATAATTATCTTAAACTTTTGCATGGTAAAGGATAACGGGATTCGTCCTTTCCTGTAAAAGAATGAAAATCAAAGGAAAGAGGTAAAAGCGATGTTAAAAGGCAAGGCGAAGCGATCCCTCGCATTTGTCCTGGCTGCCTGTATGCTGCTTGCTCTCCTGCCGTCCTTCGGCGCGGGCGCAAGCGCGGCAAACGTGTCGTATACCGAGGTCGATCCTTCCGTGATCGATGCGGGTGCGGCCGTGCTGCCGGAAGCAGAGCAGGACGCGGAGCAGGACGTTCCTGCCGCGGACGAGGAGGTCCATGTGATCATCCTGTTCGAGCAGAAATCCCTGGCGAAGAAGGGCTTCTCTACCAAAGACCTGCTGGAGGATGAGGCGGCTGCCAGCTACAGCAGCAGCCTGAAGAAGCAGCAGCTGTCTCTGGTCGACCGCATCGAGCGCGAGGCGCTCGGCGGGGAGGAGCTGGAGATCCGTTATCAGTTCACCGTTGCCGTCAACGGCGTTGCAACGGTGGTGCCCTATGGCAGGATCGAGCAGATCCTTGCCGTGGACGGCGTGGCGGATGTCTACCTGGAGGAACGCTACGAGCTTGATGCGACGGTCCAGCCGGATACGGCGACTGCGGGCGAGATGGTCGGCTCCTACAGCGCATGGGCGGACGGCTACACCGGCGCGGGCAGCCGCATTGCCATCATCGACACGGGCCTTGATCTGTCGCATCCTTCGTTCTCGGAGGGCGGCTATTACTACAGCCTGGGCATCAGCGCGGCGAGCTTCGGCAAGAAGATCTCCGATTACAACCTTCTGACGAAGGAAGAGATCAAAAAAGCGCTGCCCAACCTGAGCATTTCCGCGGACGAGAACCCGCCCAAGGCGGACGACCTGTACCGCAATGCCAAGGTCCCCTTTGCCTATAACTATGTGGACGACGGTCTGGATGTCTCCCACGATGCCGAGGGCGACAGCAACGGCGACCACGGCACGCATGTCGCCGGTATCGCGGCGGCGAACCGCTATGTCCCGCACTATGACGCTGACGGCGACCTGTACTATGACAAGCAGGAGCTCGGCGTTACGGGCGTTGCCCCGGATGCCCAGCTCGTCGTGATGAAGGTCTTCGGCGTGGGCGGCGGCGCCTATTCTTCCGACTATATGGCCGCCATCGAAGACGCCATCTGGCTGAACTGCGACAGCGTCAACCTGTCCCTTGGCTCCGGCAGCGCAGGCCGCAGCTACGCCTCGAAGAGTGATCAGCAGATCCTCGACAGCTTCCGGAATACGGATACCGTCGTAACGGTCTCTGCCGGCAACAACGGCGCATGGGGCGAGAACGTTCTGACCGGAACCGGCATGACCTATACGACGGATGTGCGCATGCACACCGGCGGCAGCCCCGGCTCCTATACGAACTCCTTCACGATCGCCTCCGTGACGAACACGAGCATGAGCGGCGTGATGGGCAAGTTCAACGGCGTTGCCGCGATCCCCGGCGACACCGGTGAGACCTACGGCGCAAAGAATTTCTCCACGCTCGATACGAGCGAGGACCAGAGCGGCACGACGTATGATTATGTCTTCCTCGGCGATCCCGTCAAGGGCGAGGGCATCTACGGTCTGCCCGAGAACTATGCAAACGTCGACGTGAAGGGCAAGGTCGTTCTGATCTCCCGCGGCAATTCTTCGTTTTCGGACAAGGCCAACGCGGCCATTCAGGCAGGTGCCGCGGCGGCCGTCATCTACAACAACGCGCCCGGCTCCATCAACATGAACCTGTCGGACTATAACTTCCCGAATCCTGCCGTTATGATCGAGCAGGCCAAGGCCAAGGAGATCCTCGCGGCTTCGACGCAGGATGAGACGACCGGCCTCTGGGGCGGCAAGATGACCGTCTCCGCCAAGGCCGAGACGCTGCACGGCGTGGCCGACGGCTACAAGCCCAGCTCGTTCTCCTCCTGGGGCACGACGGAAAATCTCGACCTGAAGCCCGAGCTTATGACGCCCGGCGGAAACATCTATTCCACGCTGAACCACAGCAGCTACGGCGTGATGAGCGGCACGTCCATGGCGGCTCCGTCCGCAGCGGGCGGCGCAGCGATCATGGCGCAGTACATCAAGGAACACAAGCTCAGCAAGCAGGAGGGCCTCACGGTCCGTGCGCTGGCCATGGCGCTCATGATGAGCACGTCCGAGCCGCTGACCGACCCGGACACCGGCGTGACCTATTCCCCGCGCCAGCAGGGCTCCGGCCTGATGCAGCTGCAGGAGGCCGTGACATCTCCGGCCTATCTGCTCGTCGGTGGGAAGGAAGGCAACGACGGTAAGGTCAAGCTGACCTTCGGCGACGATGCGGAGCGCACCGGCGTCTACACCGGCAGCTTCTCCGTCCAGAACCTGTCCGATTCTCCGCTGCACTATGCACTCAGCGGCAAGGTCACGACCATGGCCGTCGAGGAGATCGAGGGCGAGGATTACATGAGCGACAGCGCCTATGCGCTGGATGCGAACGTGACGTTCTCCGCCGACGGCAAGAGCGTCTATGTCTATGACCTTAACGGCGACGACAAGGTCGACGAGCAGGATGCGCTCGTCCTGCTGCAGGCCGCAAACGGTACGCATGACGCGCTCGACGCCGAGACCGTGCAGAAGTACGACCTCGATGCCGACGGCACCATCACCACGGCCGATGCGCAGCTCTATCTTGCGGCGGTCAAGGGCGACAAGAGTGTCGTGGACGTCTACGCCGTGACCTACGAGGTCCCCGCAAACGGCAGCATGAACGTCAGCTTCACCGTCCGCCTGACCGACGGCGACAAGGCGTGGCTGAACGAGCATTATCCGAACGGCTCCTATATCGAGGGCTTCCTCTATGCCGATTCCTGCGACGGCGACGGCCGCCAGCTCTCCGTCCCGATGCTGGGCTTCTACGGCAGCTGGGCCGAGCCGAGCATGTATGACAAGTCTGTATATCTCGAGGATATGTGCACCGAGGGCGCAACGGGCTACGTTGCCCAGCGCACGAACTTCCTCGTGCAGCGCATGGCAGGCTCTACGTCCGGCTACTACTTCGGCGGCAACCTCTATGCCGAGGATGACGAGGCCATCGCGGACCGCGCGTCCTTCGCCAATGAGAGCGGCAATACGATCTATGCGGCCGTTCCGACCATGATCCGCAATGCGTCCGATCTGAAGGTCACGATCCGCAATGCCGAGACCGGCGAGGTCTATAAGACCGTCGACTACGGCACGGCGACCGGCGCATATTACTCCGCCTCCTCCGCCGCCTGGTCCGCTACCGGCACGCAGGTCAACCTGAGCTGGCGCGGCACCGCGGCGGACAACAAGACGCTCCTGCCCGAGGGAACGCCCATCGAGGTCGTCACCCGCGCCGTCTCGGAATACTACTGGGATCGCGAGACGGAGACGGTCATCGGCGGCGAAGAGAACCTGCCGGAGAGCGCCTTCTGGACGACCCGCTTCGTGCTGGACAACACCGCCCCGCAGGCCAACGACATCGTGCTGCACAGCAGCGCTGCCACCGGCAAGCGTTCTCTGAGTGTCACGGTGCAGGATAACCGCTATGTCGCGGCCATTCTTCTGCTCAGCCGCAACGGCAAGCAGATCCTTGCGCGCCAGGCCGTCAACCAGACGGAGCCCGGTGCAGAGACAACGGTGGAATTCCCGCTCGACGGCATCTACACCAACGACCTGCTCGTCGCGGTCTATGACTACGCCTGTAATGTCACCGCCTATCAGACGAGCTTCGGCGGCAATGTTGAGCAGCCTGCGGCAAACGCCACGCTCCGTGCGGCCGTTCCCGGCACGGATGACACGACCCTCTTCCTCGAGCTGAACACCGAGGACAAGAGCAGCATCAAGGCCCTGAACGAAAACAATCCCCTGCCCGCATCTGTCCTTTCCGTCACGAGAGGCCCGGAGGGCAAGCTCCTGCTCGCAAGCAACGAGCTGGATGATGCAAAGAACCTTGTTTCCACGCTCTACAGCGTCGATGAGACGGACTACACCGCTACGAAGATCGGTTCGCAGAGCAAAGCGGCCTACACGGCTATGGCCTATCTGCCGCACCTGAACGGCGGCACCCTGCTGGCGGGTTACGGCTACAATCTCCTGCGTGTCGACACCGCGACCGGCACGATGACGAGCCTCGGCAGCTTTGCCTCCGTCATTGGCAGCGGTGTCTACATCGTCGGCATGACCTATGTCGGCCCGGAGGAGACGGAGGAGTACGGCACCTGCGATGATTTCGCCATGCTGTGCAGCGACGGCAGCGTCTATCTCTTCTCCATGGCTTACTACACGAATGCCTACGGCCGCAAGACCTATGGCCTGTACTCCCGCTCGCTGCTCGGCAACGTGCCGGACGTGATGGCGAACTACGCCGCCGGTTCTGCGCTTTACTATGCGGATAACCGCCTGTACATCAGTGTGCTGACCACGTCGGCCTCCAAGCTCAGCTATGTGGACCTGACGGCCGACATCTTCTGGCCCATTTCGATCGGGCAGATCAGCGCGGCGCCCGTCGCCCTGTACTCTGCCTTGCAGAATGCGGCTGCGGACGACGCAGCGGCGCTTGCCCCGTGGGCGGAGCGCCAGACCGGTATGCAGGCTCTGGAGCCCGCCGCAGCGGAGACGCTGACGGCCCAGCCGCTCCCGGCGCTGCAGTGAGCGCGGCACGGAAAGGAGACTTCCTGTTATGATGAAAAAACTCTTTGCGCTGCTTCTTGCAGCCGTAATGCTGCTGGGCGCCGGCGCGACGGCCCTGGCCGCCGAGCCTGCGGGCTATGACGTCCGCGCAACGGACAGCAGCAGGACAAACAGCCTGACTGTCGGCGTGTTTGCCGGGGAAGGGCTGAAGAACGGCCGGCTGGAGCTGACGTACCCCGAGGGCCTGACACTCGTTTCCGCCCGCGGCACGCTGGATGCCGGGGCCGGCATTACCGACCTCGACGCCTCGAAGCCGGGCACGGTGCATTTCGCGTGGGCAGCCTATGCTGCGCAGAAGGATGCGCAGCTTCTGCAGCTCACGTTCCGCGGCCAGCACGGCAAGAGCTATGAGCTGACGCTGACCGAGACGGAGACCGGCAAGCAGGCAAAATTCCAGCTGGCCTTCGACTTCCGCTTTGCGGATGTGATGGACGAGAACGCCTGGTATTACGATGCCGTTTACGCTGCCTATGACGCGGGCCTGATGAACGGTGTGGGCGAAGGCCTCTTTGCGCCGAACGCCACGCTGGACCGTGCGACGCTTGCGACCGTCCTCTATCGTGAGGCGGGCGAGCCTGCCGCGAAGGGCACGGCGTCCTTCACGGACATTGCCGAGGGCCAGTGGTACACCGACGCCGTCAACTGGGCGGCCGAGCAGGGCGTGGTCAACGGCTATCCCGACGGCACGTTCCGCCCGGAGGCCCCGATCACCCGTCAGGAAATGGCCACGATGCTCTACCGCTACTGGAAGCTGCGGGGCGGCAAGTATACCGCGAAGGACGATGTCCTTGCGGGCTATCAGGACCGCGGTGAGGTCGCCGATTGGGCGCTGGAGGCCATGAGCTGGACGGTGCAGTCCGGCATCATCGTCGGCATGACGCCCACGACGCTGAACCCGGCCGGCAGCGCAACGCGCGCGCAGGTCGCTCTGGTGCTCGTCAACTACCTGAAGATGAACTGATCCCGAGACCGCAGGCTCCCGCCGTCTTCCGGCGGCGGGAGCGCCCCCGAACGATTCTGAAAGGAAGGAAATCTGCATGAAAAAGCGGATGTTATCCCTGCTTCTGGCGGTCGCGCTCGTGCTTGGGCTTTGCCCGAGCGTCTTTGCGGCGGGAAGCAGCTATGCCGATGTGCTCGACACCCATTGGGCGCATCCCTATATCGAAGACGTCACGGAAAAGGGCATCATGAACGGCGTGGACGATAAGAACTTCGCGCCGGAGGATGCCATGACGCGCGCCATGTTCGTCACGGTCCTTGCCCGCCTGAGCGGCGACACGCTCACGGAGCAGACCAGCTTCTCCGATGTCCCGGCCGGTCAGTGGTATTCCGCTGCCGTGAGCTGGGCGGCGGAAAACGGCATCGTGCTCGGCTATCCGGACGGCACGTTTGCCCCCGACAAGGCCGTTTCCCGTGAGGACGCCATGACCCTGCTGGTCCGCTTTGCGGGCTGGAAGGCGCTCACGCTCCCCGAGGGCGGCGAGCTGACCTATGCGGATGCCGCGAGCATCCAGGATTATGCGAAGGAAGCCGTCGCCGTGGCGACTGCGGCCGGAATTCTGGCCGGTTACCCGGACGGCACGTTCCTGCCGCAGAAGTCCATCACGCGCGCCGAGGCCGCCAAGATCCTCAGCACGCTCATGAAGGTCACGGATTACACGCCGGTCGAGCCGACGGAGCCCTCTGAGGAGCCGACGGAAGAGCCGACGGAGGAACCCACCGAAGAGCCGACCGAGGAGCCGACGGAAGAGCCCACGCAGGAGCCCACCGAGCCGTCCGAGCCGACGGAGCCGGGCAAGACCGTGACCGTCACGTTCCGCGGCGAGAACGGCTATGCCAAGTACCACGGCCAGAAGGTCGCGAGCATTGAGGTCAACACGAACGAGCCCTATGTGGAGTTCGGCCTCTACGGCGTGGCGGAAAACGGCTTTGAGCTCGACACCGCCTCCGCCTCCGCGGGCACGCTCGTCCGCGCGGAGAACGTATTCATCCTCTCGGACTTTGATGAGGATGTTACGGTCGACTTCACGACCCGCTACCGTACGATGCAGGTCAATTTCGTCATCAGCCCGAACGCCAACGCCATGTACGTCGACACACCCGTGAGCGTGACGTGGGGCCAGCCCGTCCCCGTGCCGGAGACCCGCCGCGTCGGCTCCCATGTGTCGAACTGGTACACGGACGCCGCCTACACGCAGGTCTATGACTTCTCCACGCCGGTCACGACGAACCTGACGCTCTACGGCAAGTGGGAGACCAATGTCTATACCGTGACCTATATCGTCGACGGCGAGGTCTACTATTCTACGCAGGTCGATCACGGCAAGTATGTCACGAACCCGAAGAATCCGACGAAGAACAACTACGTCTTCAACGGCTGGTATACGGACGAGGCCTGCACGCAGCTCTTCGACCGTAATCAGAGCATCAAGGCCGACGTTACGGTCTATGCTGCCTGGGCCGAGGCAAAGCTCAACTATGTCTACCTCGACGGCAAGAACGGCGACGACAGCAAATCCGGCATGACGGCGGCAGAGGGTGTTAAGACCTTTGCCCGCGCCAAGGAGCTGCTGGCGGATTCGGCCTACAAGGTCATTTATATCACGAGCATGGTCACCGTCGGTGATACGCAGGTCTGGGATCTGAGCGAGTATCCGGATGCGGTGGTCACGCGTGCCGAGGGCTACAAGAGCAGCTACATGTTCTGGGTGAACGCCACCGGTAACCTGACGCTCCAGAATATCTGCATTGACGGCGGCGCGCAGCGCTGGGCTGCCGAGGACGGCACGCCGTTCTCCAGCTATATCGTCGGCAACTGCACGTCCGGCAAGCTGACGCTGAATGCGGGCACCGAGATCTGCAATACCGTTACGACCAGCAGCAATATTCTCTATCTGCATAACGCCGACTTCACCATGAACGACGGCGCGAGCATCCATGACAACACCTGCAAGACGGCGACGATCGGCCTTTCGACCACGAAAGGCGGCAGCAGCATCGTCCTGAACGGCGGCGAAATTCACCACAATACCGTGACCGATGCCGCGAAGGCAAACGTCAGCGTCTTGAGCGTCCCGGCCGGTGCCATCAGCTTGTCCGGAAGCTCCACGAAGGGCTTTACGACGTTCACAATGAACGGCGGTAAGATCTACGCCAACAATGCCGCTGCCGAGGGCAGCCTGAAGGGCGTGGGCGCGATCGTTGTCGGTCAGTATGTCAATGCCGAATTCAAGGGTGGCGAGATCACCGGCAATGCCGGCGCCAGCGCAGGAGCCATCCTGCTGCAGGGCGGCTCGGCAACGAAGCCCAGCAGCTGCACGCTGGAAAACGGCAGGATTTTCGGCAATACCGCCACGGCGGGCGCAGAGTACCAGATCTACGCCCACGGCAGCCTGATCCTTGCGAACCAGAGTATGGTGGAAAGCGAAATTCTGCTGATGAACAGCACGGCCCGTCTGCCGGTTCTCGTGACCTCCGCTCTGAAGCAGCCGCTGCGGCTGAAGCTCGAAGCACAGGTTTACATGAACAAGATCGTTGGCGGCAGCGGCTATACGCTGACCGAGGCCGACATCGCGAACATCGCCCTGTCCGATGCGCTTGATTCTCACTTCAAGCTCGACATCGATCCGGAGAACAACGTCATTTACCTCAATTCCTCCCGCAACGTCGGCACGATCGTCTATCTCGCGGCCACCGGCAGCGATGCGAACGACGGCAAGACGGCCGAGACCGCCGTTCTGACGTTCGCGCGCGCGAAGGAGCTGCTTATCGAGCGGCAGTCCGCCACGGGGGACAACATTATCAGTATCCCGTCGGCTTCGGCGGGCTCTTCCCCCAAGTGCCTTGTGGTACGCAGCGACGAGACGTGGTCCCTGAAGGGCATTCCGAATGCCTATGTTATGATGGAGAACGACACGAGTACCTCTGGCAATCTTGTCGAGGTCCTGAACTGCACACTGACGCTTGAGGACATCACGTTCGACGGCAACCGCTATTATCAGCTCAAGGGCAAGTACGCTACGGCAATCCGCGGCGACTGGAGCGACGGCCAGAAGGCGCAGATCGTCGTTAAGTCCGGCACGGTGTTCCGCGATTTCGACGATGATGCCATCTATGCCTATGGCTCGATCGTTACCATCGAGGACGGCGCAGTCTTTGAGAACATCAGGAAGGGCTCCGCCGTCTTTGCAACAGGCTCGGTGCAGAAAACGGACGACAAGTCTTCCGAGGTCATCGTCAACGGCGGTACGTTCCGCAACAATCTGTATTCCTGCTTCAGCATTCTCGGCCAGAGCAAGCTTACTGTGAATGGCGGCCTGTTTGAGAACAACGTCGTCAGTAATACCAAGGGCGGCGCCGCCATTCTCGGCGATTCGGCCGGTGCGGAGATTACAGTGAACGGCGGTATCTACCGCAACAATGCGCTGACGGCGGAGACCGGCACAATGAGCATCGGCACCGTTCTGCTGGCCACGAACGGCTGCAAGGTCACTGTCACGGGCGGCGAATTCTACGGCAATACCTGCGCCTCGGCCGAAAACGGCAACGGCTTTGCCTGCAGCGGCACCACCGCGGCGGACATCACGCTGAAGCTGAAGGCCGGAACGGACCTGACCAATGCCCCGTTCTTCTGGAATACGCCGAGCAAGACGGCCTGCCTGAACATCGCCTCGGCCCTGCCCGGCGCGATGAAGATCGCCTTCCGCAGTGCGCCTGCGGCCGGTACGGTCGTGGCAGCCGGTGCGAACTACACGCTCACGGAGAACGACCTGAACAACCTGACCAGCCTGACTGAGGGCGTGCGCTTCGCGCTCGTCAACGGCCAGATCGTCACGGCAGAATAAGCAATATCCCCAATGGCCCCGCTGCACCCGCAGCGGGGCCTGCGTTTTATGGGGGAATTGCAGGGGAGGGGAAGGCACTGCCGTCTCGTATCGGCTGCCGAAAAAACGTACAGACGCAATCGGTGCATACCATTTTAACGGTAGCCTGTTCGTATCGGCAGCATTGTGCCGGGAGCGGCATGCCGCTCCCCTACAAAGGCATGTGCGATTGGCGATCGTGCCGCCAAACCTGCAGCCTCCATGGTGCTTCCTGCCCGCAAAGGGCACACCGCACCCGTTTCTTACAAAAAAGTTCGAAAAATCACGAAAATCACCTTGCGGATTTTGCCTGCGTGTGGTATATTCTTGTTTCGTGGACAAAAAATCTATTAGACCGGACCAGACTATTAGACCGGATACAGAAGGGACTGTCTTCCATGACGGATCAGAAAAACATTCGAAATATCGCCATCATCGCACACGTTGACCATGGCAAGACGACGCTGGTCGATGAGATGCTCAAGCAGGGCGGCATCTACCGCGAGAACCAGGCCGTGGTGGACCGCGTGATGGACTCGGGCGATCTGGAGCGTGAGCGCGGCATTACCATTCTGGCCAAGAATACCGCCGTGCATTATAAGGGAACGAAAATCAACATCGTCGATACCCCGGGCCACGCCGATTTCGGCGGCGAGGTCGAGCGTATCCTCAAGATGGTCAACGGTGTTCTGCTGCTCGTCGATGCGGCGGAGGGGCCCATGCCGCAGACCCGCTTCGTGCTGCAGAAGGCGCTGGAGCTGGGCCACAAGGTCATTGTCGTTGTCAATAAGATCGACCGGCTTGATGCCCGCGTCGAGGAGGTCATGGACGAGGTGCTTGAGCTGCTGCTTGACCTGAACGCCACGGACGAACAGTTCGAATCGCCGACGCTGTTCTGCTCCGCGCGGCAGGGCATCGCCAGCTACTCGCCGAACGAGACGGGCGTGAATCTCGACCCGCTGTTCGATACCATCGTCAACTATATCCCTGCGCCGGAGGGCGACCCCACGGCGCCCATGCAGATGCTCGTCTCCTCCATCGATTATAACGACTATGTCGGCCGTATCGGCATCGGCCGCGTCGAGCGCGGTACCGTCAGCGTCAATCAGGAGGTCGCCATCTGCGACTATCACGATCCCAGCCACTCCGCTAAGGGCAAGATCGTCGCGCTCTATGAGTTCGACGGCCTCGGCAAAAATCCCATTCAGGAGGCGGGGGCAGGCGAGATCGTCGCGTTCTCCGGCATGGCGGACATCACCATCGGCCGCACGATCTGCGCGCCGGAGCAGGTGGAGCCGCTGCCCTTCGTGAAGATCTCCGACCCGACCATCGAGATGACGTTCTCCGTCAACGATTCTCCGTTCGCGGGCAAGGAGGGCAAGTACGTCACGTCACGAAACCTGCGCGACCGTCTGCAGCGCGAGCTCCTCAAGGACGTCTCCCTGCATGTGACGGAGCAGGGCACAGACGCGTTCAACGTTGCGGGCCGCGGCGAGATGCACATCTCCATTCTCATTGAGACGATGCGCCGCGAGGGCTATGAGTTCCAGGTCAGCACCCCGCGCGTTCTGACAAAGGTCATCGACGGCAAGGTCTGCGAGCCGATCGAGCGCATGGTGGCCGACGTTCCGGAGGCCTCCATGGGCAGCGTCATCGAAAAAATGGGCCGCCGCAAGGGCGACCTGCTCTCCATGAATCCTGTCGGCAGCCGCTATCGCCTCGAGTTCCTCGTCCCGTCGCGCGGCCTGTTCGGCTATCGCAGCGAGTTCCTGACCGACACGCGCGGCGAGGGCATCATGTCCTCCGTGCTGGATTCCTACGCCCCCGTCAAGGGCGAGATCGAGCGCCGCAAGACCGGCTCGCTCGTCGCCTTTGAGAGCGGCGAGGCCTGCACCTATGGCCTGTTCAACGCGCAGGAGCGCGGCGTCCTGTTCATCGGACCGGGCACGCAGGTCTATGCCGGTATGGTCGTCGGCATCTGCTCGCGCAATGAGGATATGACCGTCAACGTCTGCAAGAAGAAGCAGCTGACGAACATGCGCGCCGCCGGTGCGGACGATGCACTCCGCCTGACGAGCCCGCGCCAGATGTCGCTGGAGCAGTGCCTGGAGTTCCTCGCGGATGACGAGCTGCTCGAGGTCACGCCGCAGAGCCTGCGTATCCGCAAGCGTGAGCTGGATCACGCGGCCAGAATGCGCCAGATGATGAAGCAGCGCAACAATCAGTAAAAGAACAAAGCAAACGGGAGCGGACGCCGTCCGCTCCCGTTTTTGCATGAATTGTGTACCATGTCTGTACACCACTGGATACCATGCTGCGCTTGACACACTGAGCGCCGCTATAGACGTAATCGGTTTTACCATTGTAACGATAGCCTGTTTCCTGCGCCGGTGCGGCGCCGGGAAGGGTATGCCCGTCCCCTGCAGCGCGCTATAGATACCCCATATCACAAGCCTTATCCATCAAGCAAAAATTCCAGCAGCGCCAGCGGGTCCTGCGCATAGACGCTGATCTCCAGCAGGGTGCCGTCGGGTTCGAGCACGCCGAAGCTCGCGCCGGAGCAGCCCGCAAAATCACCCTGCCACAGCCGCGCGGCCAGCACATCCCGCGTCAGCTCCTCCCGGTAGAAAACCGGAAAATTCCGCGCGTCCGGGTCGACGGCCGCGCCGTCCTCTGGCAGGCGCAGGTCGTAGCGCGCCGTTTCGTCCGCGTGGACGAGCGTCGGGATCTCCGACGGATGGCTGACGGTGACCGTCAGGTTCTGCACATCAGCGCTCCAGCTGGCCGTCAGCCAGTCGCGGCCTTCGCCCAGCTCGCGGTGCGCGCGGTCAAAGGGGAGGGCGACCGCCGTGGGGAGATAGCACCCAAAGCGCTCGTCGGCATAGGCCGCCTCCTCGTCTAGCTGCTCACTGCGCCAGACGGGAATGTCCGCCGTTTCGAGCTGATGCAGCTGCAGCGCGCCGTCCGGCTCCAGCGACTGCGTGACGAGCCGCGCGGCAAGCTCCTGCAGCGGGGGAAGCTCCCCCTCCATCGTGATGCGCATGCCAACGGCGTCTGCGCCCTCGCCGCGCACGAAGCTGACGACGGCGTGGGACGGCCCTGCGGCCGCTGCCACGGGGACGCCGAAGACTTCGCACGTCTCCTCCGCAGGCTCGGCCAGACAGGCGGGCGGCAGGTGCTCCGGCGAAAGCTCGGCCGTGAGCGTGCCGTCTGCCGTCTGTACCGTCAGGCGCACGATCCACGGAACGCCGCTTCCGTCATAGATGACCTCGTTCTCCGCGTCCGTCAGCCAGAGCGTCTCCTGCCCCCAGATGGAGGCCAGCTGCGCCTCGGACAGCGTGCGGATAAAATAACCCTCCGGATAGGCGATGTCGGCAGCGGCGGCAAAAAGCTCCGTGCCGTAGACAAGCTCCGCAGGCTCCGGAATGGCCGGTTCGCCCGCAGCCGACGGTTCGCACGCCGTCGGCTCACTCGCCAGCGTGGGGACGGCCAGCGACGGCTGCGGCGCGGCATTTTTCCACGGGTGCAGCCAGAGCAGTCCGCCTGCGGCCAACAGGGCGCAGGCCGCAAGCGCGCCCCAGCGGAGCGTCGGATGCCGGCGCGGCGCGGCCTCGGGCAGCGGCTTCAGCAGATCGTCGTCGATCTCATGGAAGGTATTATACAGATCTTCCGGTCTCATAACAGTTCCTCCTGTTCCAGATAGTCCCGCAGACGGCGGCGCGTGCGGTGCAGCGTCGTCTTTACGGTGTTTTCCCGCATGGAGAACCGGGCGGCGATGCCGCTCAGCGGCAGGGCGTAAAAATACCGCGCCAGAAAGACCTGCCGCTGACGCTCCGGGAGCGTGCGCAGAAAGGCGGAGAGCGCGCTGCGCAGGACCTCCGCCTCCGCACGGTCGGCCGGGCT
>ENA-UAKW01000275-UAKW01000275.1-human-gut-metagenome-genome-assembly--contig:-NODE-275-length-29296-cov-7.327862_pt1 | contig 29296 bp, 20 predicted proteins | sample MGYA00243691_ERZ654450 | MGnify/ENA primary metagenome ERZ654450 (study PRJEB26926, sample SAMN06164673) | human gut metagenome | biome: ENVO:00009003; feature: ENVO:2100002; material: ENVO:00002003... | reverse complement strand
CTTCATCGACGAGATCCACACCATCGTCGGCGCGGGGTCGACTCAGGGAAGTCTCGACACGGCCAATATCCTCAAACCGGCGCTTGCGCGCGGCGAGTTGCAGACCATCGGCGCCACGACGCTCGACGAGTACCGCGAGAACATCGAGAAGGACTCGGCGCTCGAACGCCGCTTCCAGCGCGTGCTGGTCGAACCGACCTCGTGCGAGGAGACGCTCCAAATTCTGCGCAACATCGCGCCCCGCTACGAGGCGCACCACAAAGTCCGCTACACGGACGAGGCGCTCGAAGCGTGCGTGACGCTCACGAACCGCTATATCACCGACCGCTTCTTCCCCGACAAGGCCATCGACGTGCTCGACGAGGCGGGGTCGCGGATGCATCTGCAAACGGCGCGCGAACCGGACACGCTGCGCGAAATGGAGGCCGCGCTGGCCTCGACCTGCGAGGAACGCCGCGAAGCGGTCCGCCAGCTCGTCTACGAAAAGGCGGCCGCAGCACGTCTGCGGGAGCTGGCGCTGCGTTCGAAACTGGACGAGAGCCGCGCCGAGTGGCAGCGGTCGCTCGAAAGCCATCCGGCGGAGATCCGCGCCGAACACATCGCGCAGGTCATCACTTCGGCGACGGGCATCCCGATCGAACGGATCACGACGGGCGAGCTGGGACGCCTGCGCGGACTCAAAGACTACCTCGCCGGCCGTGTCATCGGACAGGATGCCGCCGTGGAGAAGGTGGCGCTCTCGATCCAGCGCTCGCGCGCCGGACTCAAAGACGAGAACCGCCCGATCGGCGTCTTCCTCTTCGTCGGCCCGACGGGCGTCGGCAAGACGCTGTTGGCCAAGGAGCTGTCGAAATGGCTCTTCGACGAACGGCGCGGACTGATCCGCATCGACATGAGCGAGTACGGCGAGAAACACAACGTCTCGCGTCTGATCGGCTCCCCTCCGGGCTACGTCGGTTACGGCGAAGGCGGCCAGCTCACCGAAGCGGTACGCCGCCAGCCCTACGCGGTGGTGCTGTTCGACGAGATCGAGAAGGCGCATCCCGAAGTTTTCAACGCCATGCTCCAAATCTTCGACGAAGGACACCTTACCGACGGATCGGGCCGCAAGGTCGATTTCCGCAACACGGTCATCATCATGACCTCGAACGTCGGTTCGCGCGCCGCCGTGCAGCGAGCCGTACAGGTGGGTTACTCCACCTCGTCGAAGACGGTCGTCGAACAGGCCGCACCGCAGATCGAGTACCGCAAGGCGCTCGAACGCACCTTCGCGCCGGAGTTCCTCAACCGCATCGACGACATCATTGTCTTCCGCACGCTCACGCTCGAAGACGTGGAACGCATCGTCGAGCTGGAATTGCGCCGCCTGCTGGCCCGCACGCAACGGCTGGGCTACAAGGTGGAGATCTCGGCCGAGGCGAAACGCCGGCTGGCGGTCATGGGCTACGAGGCGCGCTACGGCGTGCGGTCGCTCAAACGGACGCTGCTCGACAATGTCGAGGAACCGCTCTCGACGCTCATCATCGAAGGCCGCGTCAACGAAGGCGCCAAAGTAAAGATTCTCCCCGCAAAGGCGGGCGTTACGCTCAAAGTGGCGTAACTCCGCCGGCAGATGACGTGTACGCCCCGAAATGCTTCCGTGTTTCGGGGCGTTTTTTTACGTCGCCGCCCGCTGCTTTTCGCTGTGCTTGATCTTTTGGTGCTTTTGGATCAAGCCAAAAGCACGGAAGAAAGAATCTAAGAGAATTTTTTTTCGATCGATCCTTCGGGAAACAATCCTGCCCCTCCGATTGTGCGTCTCCTGCAAGGAGCGGATTTACCACCTTTTGTCACCGAAAGGTGGTGCCAAAAGTGTCCGCCAGGCGAAAAGCTGCGGGAAACTCACAGCGCCTCGCTAAAACGGGCGCCTGTCGCGGGTTTGCGAGCAAACCGGCCCCGTTTTTTAACGCTCGTCGCTGCTCGTTTCTTTTTCCGCACTTTTCGCAAGGCGGAGACTGTTGTGCGCTCCGCGCAACGATGATTTATTACGATTCGAATTCCTCTATACTCAAATTTAGCAAGCCTCCGCGGGCGGAGGCTTCGGCCCGCGCGGCGCCACATAGCGCCGCAGTGTTGCGGCGGGTAGATAATACTCCGCCTCGGCAATCGCGAATAAAATTGGCTTTGTTCTCGGCTTAATCGTTCTTCGGCTGCGCCTTGGATACTTCGCCTCGGAAAAAATGCAAACGAGCTTGCTTTTTTCTCTCGGCTTATTCGTATCTTTGCGGCCCTATGTACAGTTTTTCGCGTTATAAGGAACAATATCGGGCCAATCTGAAACTGGCCCTGCCCGTCGTGTTGTCGCAGGTGGGGCAAATTCTGGTGCAGTTCGCCGACAACGCCATGGTGGGACAGTTCGGCGGCGACGATCCGCTGCCGCTGGCCGCCGTGTCGTTCGGCGGCGCGGTCTTCTTCATCCTCTTCGTCACCGGAATGGGGCTGACGCTGGGGCTGACCCCGCTCGTGGGCGAGCGGTTCGCGCAGGGCGACAAGCGCGGTGCGGCGGATTATCTCAAAAACGCCATGATCTTCTACTCCGTGCTGGGTTTTCTGATCGCCGCCGTGCAGCTGGCCGTCATTCCGCTCATGTATCGCATGGGACAGCCCGCCGAGGTGGTCGACCTGGCGATTCCCTATTACAGGCTTATGGCTTTCAGTATGCCGGCCGTCATGCTCTTCTTCGCGTTCAAGCAGTTTCTCGAAGGGGTGGGCAACACCGTCGTGTCGATGGTGATCGTCGTCGGATGCAACCTGATGAACGTCGTGCTGAACTGGGTCTTCATCTTCGGACATTGCGGTTTCGAAGCGATGGGAGCGACGGGCGCGGGCGTGGCGACGCTCATTTCGCGCATCGCCATGCCGCTCGTCGCCATTTGGTATTTCTACCGCCGCAAGCGTCTGCGCGAGTATGCCGCGCTGCTGCCCGAAGTGCGTTACTCGCGCCGCTCGGTGCGGCAGCTGGTGCGCATGGGCGTGCCGATTTCGGGACAGATGTTCCTCGAAGCGTCGGCCTTCGTGCTGACGAGCATCATGATGGGGTGGTTCGACGCCGTGGCCATCAGCGCCAACCAGATCGCGCTGACGATGGGCAATTTCGCCTTCATGATCGTCACGGCCGTAGGCGCGGCGACGACGATCCGTATTTCGCATTGCTACGGCGCGCGGCGGTTCGACGAACTGGGTCTGGCGGCCAGGGCGGCGCTGCATATCGTCATCGCGTGGAACCTCTTCGCCGCCGTGGTGTTCGTCACTTTACGGCAGACGATTCCCTATATTTTCACCATCAACGCCGAGGTGGTGTCGCTTGCCTCGTCGATGCTCGTCCTGATCGCCCTCTACCAACTGCCGGACGGCATCCAGAACATCTCGGTGGGGGTGCTGCGCGGCGTGCAGGACGTGAAGATCATCATGCCGCTGGCGTTGACCGCCTACTGGGTGCTGAACCTGCCGGTGGGGTATCTGTGCGGGTTTACGCTGGGGCTGGGGCCGTGGGGGCTCTTCATCGGCTATTTCGTGGGGCTGACGACGGCCGCCGTGCTCTATCTGCTGCGCATCCGGCGGGACGTGCGGATGCTACGGCAATCCGGTTCGGTCCGCCCGTAGCGCGTCCGTCTAAACCGAGGTCAGCGGCATGGCGGCCCCGTTTCTGGGAGGGGGGTAAATTCCCGTGTCGTATCGATCCGCCGTGCATTGAATCCGTCGTTCCGTCCGATGCGGTAGATGCTTCCGCAGATGAAGAGCAGCGTGACGGAGAGCAGCGCCAGAATCGCGAAGATGAGCGTCAGCCGCGTGCGTTGCGGCAGCGCGTGGAGGTAAAGGTCGAAATGCTCGCCCTGACGACGGGCCCATGTGCCGATGCGGCGGAGGTTTTCTTTCATGCGTTCGGATTTTTCAGAGTCGCCTGCGTTCGGGGCATATTGCCGCCGAGCGCTCCGATACGCTTGCAAAAGTAGGCAATACGGATTATATATGATACGAGCAAAGGCGTAAGAACTGTTCCGGCCGGCGCGTTTGGTGTTCCGTTCGGTCGGGCGGAGGCGATCCCTGCCGGTTCCCGCCGGAACGCGCGGATGAAACGGCTGCGGCCGTGCCGATGCGGGCGCGAAGCGACGGGGATTGCGGAAAGAAATTGCGATTCCGTCGAAAAATGATTATATTTGCAGATAAAACACGAAAGAATGTCCTGCAATTGTAAAAACAGACCGGAGATCGGCCGCGGCGCCGCCTTCTGCAACTGCGGAGAGGAGTGCCGCGCGACCGTCTGCGAAGGGTGCTTCAAGCTCCATGAGACGCAGTGGCTCGCCGATTATCCCGATCATGTTCCGACCGATATATTCGAGGTGCGCTTCAAGAACACGCGCCGTTCCTTCTATCAGAACGTCAACAACCTTCCGCTCGAAACGGGCGACATCGTCGCCGTGGAGGCCTCGCCGGGGCACGACATCGGCATCGTCTCGCTTACGGGCGACATGGTGGCCAAGCAGATGAAGCGCACGGGGTTCAATCCCTACAACGGGGAGTTCAAGAAGATCTACCGCAAGGCCAAGCCCTACGACATCGAACGCTGGCAGGAGGCCATTGCGCTCGAACACGAGACGATGATCCGCTCGCGGCAGATCGCCGCCGACATGGGGCTGAACATGAAGATCGGCGACGTGGAGTATCAGGGCGACAAGATCAAGGCGATCTTCTACTACATCGCCGACGAGCGCGTCGATTTCCGCGAACTGATCAAGGTCTTCGCCGAGCAGTTCCACATCCGCATCGAGATGAAGCAGATCGGTGCACGGCAGGAGGCGGGCCGCATCGGCGGTCTGGGAGCCTGCGGCCGCGAGCTGTGCTGCGCGTCGTGGATTTCGAGCTTTTCGAGCGTCACGACCAACACCGCGCGGATGCAGGAGTTGTCGCTCAATCCGCAGAAACTGGCAGGGCAATGCTCGAAGCTCAAATGCTGTCTGGCCTACGAATACGATACCTATGCCGATGCGCGGCGCGATTTCCCGCGCGTGAAGGAGCCTTTGCAGGCGCTCGACGGCGAATATTACCTCGTCAAAAGCGATATTCTGGCGCGCACGATGCAGTTCAGCAGCAGCAAGGATGCGCTGGTGAACGTCACCACGCTTTCGGTCGAGCGCGTGAAGGAGATCCAGGCGCTCAACCGTGCCGGCAAGAAGGTCGACCGGCTGCTCGCCGAGCAGGACGTTCCGGCCGCCGCGGAGGAACCGACCTATCGTTCGGAGGAGGACAGCATCACCCGTTTCGACGGCAAGCGCCGCAACAACAAGCGCCGTCGCGGCGACCGGAAGGGCCCGACGCGCGACAGGGCGGCCGAAGGCGCTGCGGGAGCGGAGGTCGCAGCCGGACCGGAAGCCGGCGCTTCGGATCGGGGACAACGGGGTGCGCGTCCCGTCCGCAATCCGCAAAAAGGCGGCGGTTCGGTCAGCGGCGGCGGTGAAAACGGTGCGTCGCAGGGCGGCGAACGGCCGCGCGGGGAGCGTCGCTCCGGACGTCGCGGAAACGGCGGCCGCAACGGTGAAAACCGCGGCGGTGAAGGTCGCAACGGCGACGGTCGCGGCGAGCGCAGCCGGCAGGGCGGCCGCTCCAATCGCGGCGGCAGTCAGGGAAATGCCAACGGTCCGGCGTCGGGCCCTTCGGGGGAGAACGGCGGCGGCAAGGGCGATAAGGAGTAATGGACCGAAACGGGACGGGCGCGGATGCGTCCGTCGCTGGACGAATCCGCCTGCGAGGGCGGATTCTTGACTGAGAGGCGCAGATGAAAGGGGCGAAACGGATTCTTCGTGCGGGATTGCTGCTGGCGTTGCTGCCGGCGGCCGGTTGTCTTTCGCCGCATCGGAGTGCGGTGGCCGATGTCGATCCGCTCGGATGGCGGGAGGCCGCGGAGGTGCGTTTTCCGAATGCCGATACGCTCGCGGTATGCGACCTGTGGCTCGTCGTGCGTTACGACGCGGCCTTCGCGGGCGGGCCGGTCGATCTGGAAGTGACGACCGTCGCGCCCGATTCGCTCCGCGCGACGGAGCCTTTCACGCTGCGGCTCGCCCCCTCGCGCGGGCCGTCGCCGCTGCTGTGCGATACGGCGGTGCTCTACCGGCGGCGTGCGGTGCTGCGCTGTGCGGGCGACTACCGGATGACGATCCGTCCCTGCCGTCCGGTACGCGGCATCGAGGCCGTGGGGGTTACGATTGAAAAAAGCATTTGACGATCATGGGAAAAGATAAGTTGAAGAAATTCGCCGAGAACAAGACGTTCCGCTGCCTCGTTCAGCCCGAATTCGACGAGATTTTCGGCAAGGATCATCCGCTCAAAGGGCGCTGGCACGCCGATTTTTTCCGCAACGACCGCCCGATCGTGCTCGAACTGGGGTGCGGCAAGGGCGAGTATACCGTCGCGCTGGCGGCCGACGATCCCGCGCGCAACTACATCGGGGTGGACATCAAGGGCGCGCGCATGTGGCGCGGCGCGAAGACCGCCACCGAGCAGGGGATGGACAACGTGGGATTCCTGCGCACGCGCATCGAGTTCATCACGTCGTTTTTCGCGCCGGGCGAGGTGTCCGAACTGTGGATCACCTTCCCCGATCCGCAGCTCAAAACGCGGCGTGCCAAGAAACGTCTCACCGCACCGCCCTTTCTGGCCTGCTATGCGCAGCTGCTCGCACCGGGCGGCTGGATCAACCTCAAAACCGACTCGCAGCACCTCTACCGCTATACGGGCGAGGTAATCCGCCGCTGCGGACTGCGCTGCGCGGTCTCGAATCCCGACATCTACGGTACGGGATACGCCGACAAGGTGCTTTCGATCAAGACGGCCTACGAACAGATGTTTCTCGATCGCGGCCTGCCGATCACCTATACCCGCTTTACGCTGGACGACACCGTGCGCTTCGACTGGTTCGACTGGGAGGAGGACGACAAGCTCAAATGCGAGAAGGACTGCGAGGAGGCGCGCAGGAGGTGAACGCTGCGGAGTGGGCGGGAGGGCTTCGCGCCCGGCGGCTTTCCGTCCGGCGTGGCGCGCAGGACGGCTTCCCGCCGTGCTCCTGAAACGTTGAACCCGACGAGTTGAACCGAAATTTGAGAAACAGACTGATATTCGGAGCGGCCGTATTGCTGCTGGCTGCCTGCGGCGGGGAGTATACGCCCCGCACGGGCGACCTGCTGTTCCAGCTCACGGCGGCGGAGGGGATGACCGATGCCATCGTGGCGGCGACGGAGCGCGGCGAGGCCGTGACCTTCTCCCATGTGGGAATCGTCGAAGCGACGGCCGGCGGCGCGTTCGTCGTCGAGGCGGTCGATACGAGCGTGCGGCGCACGCCGCTCGGGGAGTTTCTGGCCCGTTCGGCGCGGCGCGGCGGGCGGCCGATAGCAGCCGTCGGACGGGTGCGCGGTGCGGACAGCACGGTGGTACAGCGTGCGTTGCGACGTGCGCACGAGCGGCTGGGACTTCCCTACGACGACGAGTTTCTGCCCGCCAACGGCAAACTCTATTGCAGCGAGCTGGCGTGGGAGTGCTTCGTGGCGGCCGACGACTCGACGCATCTGCTCCGGAGCCGGCCCATGACCTTCCGCACGGCCGACGGCGAGCTGCCGGCCTATTGGTCGGAGCACTTCGCCGCGCTGGGGATGCCCGTTCCCGAAGGCGTGGCGGGAACCAATCCCAACGACATGGCGCACGATCCGGCCGTCGAGATCGTATGGCGTTACTACGACGAATAGTCGCGCAGTCCCGTAATCCTGAAACTGCCTGCTGAATATAAGGAGACTTTTACTCGTTTGCTGCCCGTGCCGTCGCTTCCGGCGTGCGGCAGGAGTTCGGAAGCGCCGGCAGGCAGCACGGGTCGCTGCGGAACTTCGGAATCCGGCCGTGTTCTTCTGGATCGGCGCATCGGACGTCTCGTTCCTGCTGCCGCTGCTCGACTGGCGGCAGCGCCAGGCGGAGTGCCGACGGAGCGAACGAAGGGGCGTCCCGCACGGGACGCCCCTTCGTTTTACGGTGGCGGGATCGTTATCGGTCGGCGTAGAGCGCCTGCGCCAATGCATCCAGTCCCGCTTCGCCCGGGAGTTCCGGATAGGCCGCTCGCAATGCACGGGCGAATTCGTCGGCCGTCCCGTTTGCGGCCAGCAGGTGTTTCACGCATTCCAGATAGTCGATCTTGAAGCGCACGGCATCGGCCCCGGCCGCTCCGCCGTGTCCGCCGATGAAGAGCTCGGCGCCCGATGCGAGCGCCCGACGGGCCTCGGCGATCTCGGCGTCGACGGCTGCCGGCGAGGAGATTTGCAGGGAATTCGCGTGTGCCTTCGCAGGAGCCCAGTGGGTGTAGCAGACCTTGCCGCCGATGAGGATGCTCGCGGCGGGAAAGTCGGTCGCGGCGCCGCGGTCGAAACGGAACGGAATCCCCGCCCACCGCTGCGTAGTGCCGAAGGCCACTTCGTCCGTCGCTCCCGTCGGCCGATCGACGATCGCGTCGCCGAAGGTCTGCGCGAAGTTCCGCATCATGCCGTCGTAGACCGCATCCTTCGTGAAGGCGGGCATCCCTGCGGGCATGACCGTCGCGTGGTCGCCTGTCCCGCCCACATGGTAGTCGGCGATGCGCGCTTCGACGGGCTTGCCGAGCGCGTCGAGGTAGGCGTCGTATTCGGCGACGTTTTCGCGGAACAACGGCTGTTCCAGCGTGACGACCGCCTGCGTTCCCTCGACGATGTAGCTTGCGTCGCCGAGTGCGTCGTTGGTGTGGTAGACATGCAGTCTGAAATTGTCGAAATCGTGCGTTTCGAATGTTCCTTTCGTCTGTGCCATAGCTGTAATCGTTAACAATGTCGATAAAATAGCGAATCTCTTTTTCATCTTGTCCGGATTTATAGGTTCCGAAAAGTTATTCGGTTACTTTTCGAGTGCAAATATAGTCCGACGGATCGTACGTGTCAAGTAGATACGCGAATGTCAGATAGTTACCTCCGGGTAACGATCGCTGGGCGTGAACGGATTGACTGGCGAATTTTTTTTGGATTTTTTCCGCCTCCCTCAAAAACGCTCCGATCGCCGTCGTGTCGTTACCCGCTGCTTTTCGCGGTGCCTGATCTTTCGATGCTTTTGGATCAAGCCAAAACGCAAGAAAAATCTGCGAGAAGAAAAATTTCTCGATCGATGCTTCGGGAAGCGCCCCGATCCTTCGATTCGGCGTTTTTTATTTGCGGCGTAAAGTAGTTTTACTTACTTTTGTAAACCGGAGCGGGGCAGCCGGTCGGCGTGGCGGCGCGGGTTCGTCGTGCGGCAGGGCTGCCGATAATCATGAAACGAATACAGACTATGGACAGAACGACCGTACAGGACGCCCTGAACCCCGATTGCCCGATCCGCAACGTGTTGGCGCGTATCGGCGACAAGTGGTCGCTGTTGGTGATCGTCACGCTGAGCGGTGCGCGGACGATGCGTTTCGGCGCATTGCAGCGGGCGATTCCCGACATTTCACAGAAGATGCTGAGCGTGACGCTGCGCACGCTCGAAGAGGACGGTTACCTCACGCGGCAGGTTTATCCCGAAGTTCCGCCGCGGGTGGAGTACAGCCTTACGTCCCGCGCGCAGTCGCTGCTGGCGTGCATCGATCCGCTCGTCGCGTGGGCTAATGCGAATATGGCCGATATCCTCAACGACCGCAAGACTGCGCGCGGGGAGCGGTGACGAGACGGCGCGATCCGTTCCGGTGCGGAACCGGCGACCGGCGAACCACGACGCCCCGCCCTGCTGCTATTTCTTGCAGCAGGGCGGGGCGTCGCGTTCCGGGGTGCGCTGTACTCGAAATGCCTTCCGCAGTTACCGCTGCCGGAACTCGAAGGTGAACTGGTTGCCCTCCTCCGTGAGCCAGGCGTGCTGCCGCGTCGTGGGCGAGAGGGCGAACAGGGGCGAATAGGTCATCACGCGCACCGTGCGGCCGTCGGGGAGAAATTCCAGAATGCGGATCCAGCCGTCGCCGCCGTTGCCCTCGTACCCGCCGCCCATCGACTGCGAGTCGAAGAGCATCTGATGGACGGGACGGCCTGCGCTGTTGGCATCCGTGCGGAATCCCCAGCCCGATACGTGGCCGCAGAGCACCAGTTCGATGTTCGAGGCGGGGTAGACGAGTTTCCGCCAGATCGCTTCGCCCTGATTGGCGTCGGGCAACTCCTGTTTGAATTTGGTGATCTTGCCGTTTTTGACTACCGGCTCGTAACTGGTGACGCGCACCGGATCGCCCGCGATGCGTTCGCTCTCGGCGTTGAGGTAGGAGTGCGTCATCAGCACTACGCGGTGATTGCGGTACTCTTCCAGCCCCACGATGCGGCGCGCCCAGCCGATCACCGTGTCGCGGGGTGCGAATTCGAGGTTGAGGAAGAGGTAGTCGATCCCTTCGGGGCTCCGCAGTTCGAAGGCGGCGTTCTCGACGGCGTGATTGCCCTGTGCGTCCAGACCGTACTGGCTGAGCATCCGCCGGTTGAGAGGGTTCTTGTCGACGGGGAAATACTCGCCGATATGGGTGCGGCGGTCGCCCGTGCGCGTGTAGGTGTAGTCGTGGTTGCCGGTGGCCGTCATGTAGGGAACCACTCCGTCCAACTGCGAGAAGGCGCGGGCCGTAGCCTCCCACTGCTTGTGCGACGACTGGTCGCCCGAGTAGCCGTTGCTGATGCGGTCGTTCTGCTCGACCAGATCGCCCACGCAGAGCACCAGTTTGGTGTTGAGCGCTTCGGCGTGTGCGGCGATCCAGCTGGTCATGATCTCCATGATCGGCTGGTTGCATGCCTTTTTGGCGTAGCCTTGCAGGTCGGGAAGCAGGACGACGGTCCACGAATCGGGATCGGAGAGGGCGGGTTCGCTGAATTTCTCCTGTGCCTGTGCCGGCACGAGGAGTGCTCCGAACAGTGCTGCGAGCAGCAGCCGGGCGAGGAAAACTCTTCTGAACATGGTTTTATCGGTTTGTAGTGGGTTTCGACAGGGTTTCCGGTCGCACGATCGCCGCGGCGGTTACGCCACGCTCTGCATCTCGATGAGCTTGGAGTAGATGCCGCCGCGCGCCATCAACTCCTCGTGCGTACCCTGCTCGGCGATGCGTCCGTGGTCGATGACGATGATCTTGTCGGCGTTGTGCACCGTGGAGAGCCGGTGGGCGATGACGATCGACGTGCGCCCCTTCAACAGCGAGTTGAGCGCATCCTGCACCAGCTTTTCGCTCTCGGTGTCGAGTGCCGAGGTCGCCTCGTCGAGGATCAGGATCTCGGGATTTTTCAGCACCGCGCGGGCGATCGACAACCGCTGCCGCTGGCCGCCCGACAGTTTCATGCCGCGGTCGCCGATGTTGGTCTGGTAGCCCTTGTCGGTCTCCATGATGAAGTCGTGGGCGTTGGCTACCTTGGCCGCGGCGACGATCTCGTCGTGCGTGGCGTCGAGTTTTCCCAGTGAGATGTTGCCTTCGATCGTATCGTTGAAGAGGATCGTATCCTGTGCCACGACACTCATGTGGGCGCGCAGGCTCTCCTGCGTGTAGTTGCGGATCGACGTGCCGTCGATCAGGATGTCGCCGCCCTGGATGTCGTAGAAGCGGGGAATCAGTTCGCTAAGCGTCGACTTGCCGCCGCCCGAAGGTCCTACCAGCGCCACGGTTTCGCCCTTGCGGATCGTGAAGCTCACGCCGTCGATCACCTCGCGGTTGCCGTCGTAGGAGAAGCGCACGTTGCGGAATTCGATCCCTTCGTGCAGGCCGTCGAGCGTGCGGGCGTCGGGGGCGTCGGGCACCTCGGTTTTGGTGTCGAGCAGCATGAGGATGCGCTCGCCGGCGGCGACGCCCTGGTTGATGTTGGCGAACTGGTCGATGAACGAACGCACGGGGCGCGTGATCTGCGAGAACATGGCGATGAAGGCCACGAACTCGCCGGCGTTGAGCGAGCGGTTGATGACGAGCATACCGCCGAAGACGAGGATCACGCCGACGGCCGAGATACCCAGAAACTCGCTCATGGGCGAGGCCAGCTGCTGGCGGCGCGCCATCGAGAGGAGCAGCCGCGAGAACTCGGCGTTGATGTCGTAGAATTTCTGGCGGATGTAGTTCGTGGCGTTGTAGCCCTTGATGAGCTTCACGCCCGACAGCGACTCGTCCAGGACGCTCACCATGTCGCCCATGCGCTGTTGGCTCTGCATGGCGGGGTGGCGCAGTTTCTTGACGATGCTGCCGATGATGAGTGCCACGAGCGGCAGGAAGAGGATCGAGAAGACCGACAGTTCCCACGAGATGGAGAACATCGCCACCAGATAGCCGATGATGAGGAACGGTTCGCGGAAAGCTACTTGCAGCGTGTTGGTGATGCAGAACTGCACGACCATTACGTCCTGCGTGATGCGCGACATGATGTCGCCCTTGCGCTGCTCGCTGAAAAATCCGACGTTGAGGTTGATGACGTTGTCGAACAGTTCGTTGCGCATCCTTTGCAGCGTGCGCGTGCGCATGTTCTCGACCGTCCATGCTCCCAGGTAGCGGAAGGTGTTCGACAGCAGGTTCATCAGCACCGTGACCGTGGCCAGCAGGATGAGCACGTACATGGGGTTGTACTCGCCGAAGACCGAGGTGTAGGCGTAGCGCAGCCATGCGCTGAGCGACGCCTCGTCGAAAGCGAATTCGGGACGGACGTAGAGCGGCTCGAAACGGAACTCGGGGTCGAACATCGCCTGGATGATCGGGATGAGCATGATGTAGTTGACCGTATTGAACAGCGCGTGGAGGATCGAGTAGATGAAATAGGGGACGGCGTATTTGCCGATGGGGCGCACGAACGTGAGCAGGCGGAGATATATCTTGAACATGTGAGGTCGAAATCTTCGTTTGTCCGCAGACCCGATACGGACGTGCCCTTCGAAGGGGATTCCGCCGATCGTTTCGCCGGTCGGGCCGCGATGGTTTTTCCGTGTGCAAAGATAGAAATAAAATTCGGATTCCCGCCATTCGGGTCTTCTTTTCAGCCGCTTCGCCGTTCTTTGCGGTGTTTTTCGATCGGCGGAACGGTTGAAATCGGAATAATTTTCCTAAATTTGCCGACTGAACCGTTGATTCGTAAAATCTTTCGATATATGAAGTTCAAGGAGTACAAAGGACTCGATCTGCCGCAGCTGGCGGCCGACGTGCTGGCACAGTGGGATGCGGAAGACACCTTCCACAAGAGCATTTCGACGCGCGAGGGGCATCCGGCATTCGTCTTTTACGAGGGGCCGCCCTCGGCCAACGGACTGCCGGGCATCCATCACGTCATGGCGCGCACGATCAAGGACATCATCTGCCGCTACAAGACGCAGCAGGGCTATCTGGTGCACCGCAAGGCGGGATGGGACACCCACGGCCTGCCCGTCGAGCTGGGCGTGGAGAAGAAGCTCGGCATCACGAAGGAGGATATCGGGACGAAGATTTCGATCGAGGAGTACAACCGCACCTGCCGCGAGGCGGTCATGGAGTTCACGGGAGTGTGGGAGAACCTGACGCGCCGCATGGGCTACTGGGTCAACATGGACGATCCCTACATCACCTACGACAACAAGTATATCGAGACGCTGTGGTGGCTGCTCAAACAGCTCTTCGACAAGGGGCTGCTCTACAAGGGCTACACCATCCAGCCCTACTCGCCGGCGGCGGGTACGGGTCTCTCGACCCACGAGCTGAACCAGCCGGGCTGCTACCGCGACGTGAAGGACACGACCTGCACGGCGCAGTTCCGCGTGGTGCGCGACGAACGCAGCGAACGCTTTTTCGAGGGCGTCGAGGGCGAGCTCTACTTCCTGGCCTGGACGACGACGCCGTGGACGCTGCCGTCGAATACGGCGCTGGCCGTAGGCCCCGCGATCGACTATGTGCGCGTCAAGTGCCGCAACCCCTATACCGACGAGGCGCAGACCGTCATTCTGGCGCGCGAGCTGGTGCCGTCCTACTTCACCAAGAAGATGGAGGGAACGTTCGAGGTCGAGGATCGTGTTTACAAGGGACCCGAGTTCGAGGGCGTCCGCTACGAGCAGCTGCTCCCGTGGGTGCGGCCGATGGGCGATGCCTTCCGCGTGATCGTGGGCGACTACGTGACCACGACCGACGGTACGGGTATCGTGCATATCGCCCCGACGTTCGGTGCCGACGACAACCGCGTGGCCAAGCAGGCGGGTATCGCGCCCCTGTTCGTGATCGACCGCGCGGGTAAGGAGCAGCCTATGGTCGACCGCACGGGCAAGTTCTTCCGCATCGAGGAGCTCGATCCGGCCTTCGTGGAGCGGTATGTCGACGCCGGGAAATACGGCGAGTATGCGGGCCGTTACGTGAAGAACGCCTACGACGATACGCTCGCGCCCGACGCGCCGACGCTCGACGTGGACATCGCCGTGGCGCTCAAAGGGGCGGGCATGGCTTTCAAGATCGAGAAGCACGTCCACTCCTATCCGCACTGCTGGCGCACGGACAAACCGGTCCTCTACTATCCGCTCGACTCGTGGTTCATCCGGACCACGGCGCTGCGCGAGCGGATGATCGAACTCAACCGCACGATCCGCTGGATGCCCGAATCGACCGGTACGGGCCGCTTCGGCAAGTGGCTCGAAGGGCTGGTGGACTGGAATCTGTCGCGTTCGCGTTTCTGGGGCACGCCGCTGCCGGTGTGGGCCACCGAGGATTACTCCGAGCTGAAATGCATCGGTTCGATGGAGGAGCTGACGGCCGAGATCGAGCGCGCGGTCGCGGCCGGCGTGATGAAGGAGAATCCCTACAAGGAGTTCCGTGTGGGCGACATGTCGAAGGAGAACTATGCCAAGATCGACCTGCACCGTCCCTATGTGGACCAGATCGTGCTCGTCTCGTCCAAGGGCGAGCCGATGCGCCGCGAGAGCGACCTGATCGACGTGTGGTTCGATTCGGGCGCCATGCCCTATGCGCAGCAGCACTATCCGTTCGAGCATCGGGAGGGTTTCGGCGAGGTCTTTCCCGCCGACTTCATCGCCGAGGGCGTCGACCAGACGCGCGGCTGGTTCTTCACGCTGCACGCGATCGCCGCGATGCTGTTCGATTCGGTAGCCTTCAAGAATATCATTTCCAACGGGCTGGTGCTCGACAAGAACGGCAACAAGATGTCGAAGCGGCTGGGCAACGCCGTCGATCCGTTCGAAGTGCTCGACAGCTACGGCGCCGATGCTACGCGCTGGTACATGATTACCAACTCGCAGCCGTGGGACAACCTCAAATTCGACCGCGACGGGGTGGACGAGGTGCGCCGCAAGTTTTTCGGCACGCTCTACAACACCTACTCGTTCTTCGCCCTCTACGCCAATGTCGACGGCTTCACGGGGCGCGAGGCGGAGGTGCCCGTCGCCCGCCGGCCGGAGATCGACCGCTGGATCGTTTCGTTGCTCAATACGCTGGTGGCCGACGTCACGGCGTCGCTCGAAGGCTACGATCCGACCCCTGCGGCCCGCATGATCCAGGAGTTCGTGTGCGAAAACCTCTCCAACTGGTACGTGCGTCTGAACCGCAAACGTTTCTGGGGCGGCGGGATGACCGAGGACAAGCTGGCGGCCTACCAGACGCTCTACACCTGTCTGGAAACCGTCGCATCGCTCAGCGCACCCTTCGCGCCCTTCATCTCGGAGCGCATCTTCCGCGACCTGAACGCCGTGAGCGGCCGCCACGAAGGTTCGGTGCATCTGGCGCAGTTCCCCGCGGCCGATCCGTCGCTTGCGGACAAGGAGCTGGAAGAGACGATGTCGCTCGCGCAGCGCGTCTCGTCGATGGTGCTGGCCCTGCGCCGCAAGGTGAACATCAAGGTACGCCAGCCGCTCGGGAAGATTCTCATTCCGGTGCTCGATCCGGCGATGGGACGCCATATCGAGGCCGTGCGGCCGCTCATCATGAACGAGGTCAACGTCAAGCGGATCGAACTGGTCGCCGAGACGGCCGGCCTGATTACCAAGCGCATCAAGCCCAACTTCAAGACCCTCGGTCCGAAGTACGGCAAATACATGAAGCAGATCGCGGCGCTCACGGCCGCCTTCACGCAGGAGCAGATCGCAGCCGTCGAGTCGGCGCCGGAGACGACGCTCGACCTGGGCGGCGAACGGATCACGGTGACAGCGGCCGATTTCGAGATCACGTCGGAGGATATGCCGGGCTGGCTGGTGACCTCCGAGGGCAAGCTCACCGTGGCGCTCGACATCACCGTCACGGACGACCTGCGGCGCGAAGGTGTGGCACGTGAGTTGATTAACCGCATCCAGAATATCCGCAAGGACTCCGGTTTCGAGGTGACCGACCGCATTCGGGTCGAGATCGAGGCGAAGGAGGCGGTCGTCGGGGCCGTCGCCGCCTATGCCGACTATATCGGTCAGCAGACTCTGGCGCGCGACGTCCGCACAGCGGCCCTTCCCGAAGGGGAGTTCGTCGTGGACTCGGAGATCGACGAGGAGCCGTTGAAAATTGCCGTGACGAAGCTCTGAGTGCAGTCATGCAGCGATTGACGACCGTCGGCTCCCGAGGGATGCCGGCGGTCGTCCGTTATCGGAGACGGATTTTTGCGAAAATATTTTGCAGTTACCGAAATAAATGTTATTTTTACGTTACACGTTAATAAACCGGACAAGATTATGGCAGAGGAGAAAACCCGATATAGCGATGCGGAATTGGCCGAATTCAAGGAGCTGATTCTGAAAAAGCTTGAAACGGCGCGCGCCGACTACGAATTGCTGCGCGCGACGATCACCCATACGGGCGACAACGATACGGAGGATACCTCTCCGACGTTCAAGGTGCTCGAAGAGGGTGCCACGACGCTCTCCAAGGAGGAGAGCGGACGGTTGGCCGCCCACCAGATGAAATTCATCCGCAACCTCGAAATGGCGCTCGTGCGTATCGAGAACAAGACCTACGGCATCTGCAAGACCACGGGCAAGCTCATTCCCAAGGAGCGCCTGATGAAGGTGCCCCACGCCACCGAGTGCATCGAGGCCAAGGAGGGACGGCGCTGACGTCCCTCCGCAGGCAGAGGCTTCGCCCCGCAGCGGCGTATCGCTTTCGTCCGGGCCGTGGTGGCCGGAATGCCGCACGAGCGGTTGGAACGGTCTTTTGTGAATAAGGATAAAATGAAATTACCCCTCCGTGCAACGTGCGTTGCACGGAGGGGTAATTCGTCGGATGCAGGCCGGCTATTCGCCTCGTCGGATCTTGTCGAGTGCGGCCTTGACCGAACCGCAGGCGAGCAGCAGGGCGCGGGCTTCGGCCTCGGCGATCCCCGTCTCCTGCACGATCATGCGCGTGCCGCGGTCGACGAGTTTGTTGTTCGTCAGCTGCATGTTGACCATCTTGTTCCCTTCGACGCGCCCCAGCCGGATCATCACGGCCGTGGAGATCATGTTGAGCATCAGTTTTTGCGCCGTGCCGGCCTTCATCCGCGTCGAACCCGTGACGAACTCCGGCCCCACGACTGCCTCCAAGGCATATTCCGCTTCGGCGGCGACGGGCGACCGGGGATTGCAGGTGATCGCTCCGGTGAGCAGCCCGTGCGCCCGTGCCGTGCGCAGTCCGCCCACGACGTAGGGGGTCGTTCCCGATGCCGCGACGCCGATCAGGATGTCGCCGCCGTCGGGCCGCCACGGCTGCATGTCGCGCCAAGCCCCTTCGGTATCGTCCTCGGCGTGTTCCACGGCCTTGCGCAGGGCGCCGTCGCCGCCGGCGATCAGCCCGATGACCGTGTCGAAAGGTACCCCGTAGGTCGGAGGCAGCTCCGAGGCGTCGGTCACGGCCAAACGGCCCGACGTGCCCGCACCGATGTAGAACATTCGTCCGCCGCGCTGCATCCGCTCGACGATCCGCTCGACGAGTCGTTCCATCGTGGGAATGGTCGCGGCCACGGCATCGGCCACACGGCGGTCTTCGCGGTTGATGCCCGTCAGCAGGTCGTGCACCGACATCCGCTGCAAATCGTCGTAGGCCGAAGCCTGTTCCGTTACTCTGATCTGTTCCATATGTGATAGTTCAATAATCCTTCGTCGGGGGTCTCGACGATCCGCCCCGCGCGCAACCCTTCGGTTGCGAGCACGTGCCGCAGCTGCCGTTCGAAATGACAGGCGACGCCGCCCAATGCCGACACTTCGGCGTCGGCGGGGTAGTGCGCGAGGTTGCGCCGCACGAATGCGCGGAACGCCTCGCAGACCAGTTCGTCGAGTTCGGGGCGGTCGATGTGTCGCGCCACGAAGCGCGTGAACGAGGCCAGGAAACGGTTGGCCATCCCTTCGCGGTAGACGCGGCGGATGATCTCGTCGTAGTCGAGCCGCTCCTCCTCGAAAAAGAGCCGGCGCAGCGATTCGTCGCAAAGCCCTTTCAGCAGGTTCCCGACGAGTTGCCGGCCGATGTACGTCCCGCTTCCTTCGTCGCCCAGAACCCAGCCCAGCGGCGGCGTGTTGCGCACGATGCGCACGCCGTCGTAGTAGCAGGAGTTCGATCCCGTGCCGAGGATGCAGGCGATGCCCGCACGGCCGCCCAGCAGCGCGCGGGCCGCCCCCATGAGGTCGGATTCGACGGCGATGCGTGCCGCGGGGAAATAACGCGCCAGCGCCTCCCGCAGGCGGGCGCTCTGTTCGGGGTAGCGTTCGCCGCAGCCGGCGCCGTAGAAATGGAGCGCGTCGGCCTGCACCGGTTCCGCGAAGGTCTCGCGGAGCAGCGCCTCCACTTCATCGGGGCGTTGGAGCACGGCGTTGATGCCACGGCTCTGTACACGGCGTACACTGCCGCTGTCGTCGACGAGCTGCCAGTTGCATTTGGTCGATCCGCTGTCTGCGATTACGATCATCGTTTCGGTCGGGAGTTTACGGGGTTTCGTTTTCTATGCGGGGCGCGGTTCTCGGGCGGCTCCGCCCGCACTGGCCGGAAATATTCGAACAAATGTAGGAAAAAATCCCGAATAATCGGATCGGTCTGCCCGAAAACTCCCCGTCGGTTTCTTCGCACGGGCATGCTGCATCGGTCTTCTTCGGCTTCGGCGGCACGGAGGACATTTTGACGGATGCGGAGGGTGCGGGAAAACGAGAGGTCGACCTCGCGCAGCGGGGCCGGGGAGGATCCGAAATGTGCGGCGTCCGGAATCGGAGGCCGGCATCGGCAGCGGTTCGTTGTGTCGCGGCTGTTCCGGGGGCGTCGGTTGCAAAAAAAACGCCGCGGAAGCATTTCCGCGGCGTCCTCACAACCTGACTAAAAATTACGGAACCTATTTGATGAACAGAAGTTCCCGATATTTGGGCAGCGTCCACATCTGGTCGTCGATGATCTCTTCGAGCTTGTCGATGTGGCGGCGGATCTCCTCGAAGTAGACCTCCACCGTGTCGTGGTAGGCGATCGCCTTCGCGCGTGCGTTTTCGATGCGGTTGGCCTTCTTGCGCGCTTCGATCATCTCGATCGTGAGCGTCTGGATGGCGGCCGTGTGCCCCTGTATCTTTTTGAGCAGATCGATGTCGGCCGAGGCGTCCAGCCCGCCGATCTGCGCCATTTTGTATACCTTGTCCAGCAGCATCGCCTCGTAGCGCGAGGCGATCGGGACGATGTGGTTCATCGTCAGGTCGCCCAGCACGCGCCCTTCGATCTGGATTTTTTTGGTGTAGGTCTCCCATTTCACCTCGGTGCGGGCCTCGATCTCCACCTTGTTCAGCACGCCCGTGCTCTCGAACATGCGGATCGAATCGGCGGTCAGATAGCGGTCGAAGATCAGCGGCGTCGAGGTTTCGCAGTCGAGCCCCCGGCGGGCCGCTTCGGCTTTCCACTCGTCGGAATAGCCGTTGCCGTCGAAGTGGATCGGCTTGCACTCGCGGATGAGCTTTTTGAGCTCCTCGTAGATCGCTTTCTCCTTTTTCATGCCGCTCTCGATGTGTCGGTCGACGGCCTCCTTGAAGCGGGTGAGCTGCTCGGCGACCGCCGTGTTGAGCGTCAGCATCGCGTCGGCGCAGTTGTCCGACGACCCCACGGCCCGGAACTCGAAGCGGTTGCCCGTGAAGGCGAAGGGCGAGGTGCGGTTGCGGTCGGTGTTGTCGAGCATCAGCGTGGGGATGTGCGAGATGCCGCTCATCTTGAACATGTTCTTCGCCGAGAAGGTGATGGCCGCATCGCTGCGGCTCGCTTCCAGTTTTTCGAGCACGGCCGAAATCTGTGCGCCCAGAAAGGTCGAAATGATGGCGGGCGGCGCTTCGTTGGCTCCCAGCCGGTGGGCGTTGGTGGCGCTCATGATCGAGGCTTTGAGCAGGCCGTTGTGCCGGTAGACGGCCGCCATGACGTTGACCAGAAAGGTGATGAATTGGAGGTTCTCCGAGGGCGTCTTGCCCGGCCCGAGCAGGTTGACGCCCGTGTCGGTGCCCAGCGACCAGTTGTTGTGTTTGCCCGAACCGTTGACCCCCTTGAAGGGCTTCTCGTGGAGCAGGATGCGGAAGTTGTGGCGGCGGGCGATCTTATTCATGATCGTCATCAGCAGCTGGTTGTGGTCGTTGGCCAGGTTGGCTTCCTCGTAAATGGGCGCCAGCTCGAATTGGTTGGGCGCCACTTCGTTGTGGCGGGTTTTGACGGGAATGCCCAACCGGAGCGATTCGTATTCCAGGTCGCGCATGAATTCGATCACACGTTCGGGAATCGCGCCGAAATAGTGGTCTTCGAGCTGCTGGTTCTTGGCCGATTCGTGGCCCATGAGCGTGCGGCCCGTCAGCACCAGGTCGGGGCGTGCGGCCCACAGCGCTTCGTCCACGAGGAAGTACTCCTGCTCCCAGCCCAGGTAGCTGAAAACCTTCGTGACGTTGCGGTCGAAGTAGCGGCATACTTCCGTCGCGGCCCTGTCGACGGCTGCCAGCGAGCGCAGCAGCGGGGTCTTGTAGTCGAGCGCCTCGCCCGTGTAGGCGATGAACACGGTCGGGATGCAGAGCGTCGAGCCGACGATGAAGGCGGGCGACGCGGGGTCCCAGGCGGAGTAGCCGCGCGCTTCGAACGTGTTGCGGATTCCGCCGTTGGGGAACGACGAGGCATCGGGTTCCTGCTGGACGAGCAGCTTGCCGGAGAACTCTTCGAGCACGCCGCCCCGTCCGTCGGGTTCGGCGAAGGAGTCGTGTTTCTCGGCGGTTCCCCCCGTGAGCGGCTGGAACCAGTGGGTGTAGTGGTCGGCGCCGTGCTCCACCGCCCACTGCTTCATGCCTGCGGCGATGCCGTCGGCCACTTCGCGCGTGAGGGGCGTGCCGTGTTCCATGGTCTGGATCAGCGCTTCGTAGGTCTCGCGGTCGAGATACCGCCGCATGACGTTGCGCCCGAAGACCAACTCCCCGAAATAATCGGTCGAACGTCCGGCGGGAGCCTGTGCGGGAACCGCTACGTGGCTGAGCGCCTCTTCGACCATCCTGAATCTCAACGATGCCATATGAGTTTGATATTAAATGAAGGATCTGCGCCGAAATCGCAAGAAAAACATTGGCAGGGGCCCCGTCTTCGGCAGAATGCCCCGACGGGAAGGAACCAACTCAAAAAACCGCCGCTCCGCTGTTAACCAAAACAACACCTAAAACCTAAAAAACAACACCGGAGAGATTCGGATTTACTGCCCCTGCACAATGTATTTTGTTCTTCGGGAGCAAAGGTAATTCTTTTCCGTGAGGTTGATACTCGAAAATCGATATTTTTCCGGAAAAAGTGAAAAAAAACAGAACATTTTCCGAAAAACAACGCTGTTTTTGGCGATGAAGACTGAAATTTCGCGGGTTTTCCGGAAAAATGCACTCGTTTTTTGGCGAAATCCGATTTTTCGTGAAAATCGATTTTTGCAAAATTCAGGAATAAACAGGATAATATTGATCTGAATATCGTATTCGCTGCTCCGCTGTCCGGAGGGTCGTTCCGGCCGGCGGGGCCGGCGATGCGCCCGGCCCCGGAAACCGTCCGCCGCACGCGGCCGGCCGTATCCGAGGCGGACGGTCGTCTCCCGTATGCGGCAGGGAATGGAGCGGGGCTTTCCGGACGCTTGCGGGGCGCGGTGTTAAAAAACTAACACAAGTCTTGCCTCTTTCGCTTTTTTTTTATACTTTTACATGCTTTTTTTACGATAAAGTGAAATTTGCACGAGCGTTTCCGCCTCCGTGTCGCGGCCGAAAGGGCGTGCGGAGCGGGGAACGATTGTTGAAGACGAACCTAATCTCAAAATAATTATGGCAAATACCAAGCGTGAAAAGCTGTTCGCCGAATTCCCGCCGGTTCCGACCGAGAAGTGGGAAGAGGTGATTGCGGTAGACCTCAAAGGGGCCGATTACGAGCGCAAACTGGTGTGGCGGACACCCGAAGGGTTCAACGTCCGGCCGTACTATCGCGCCGAAAACCTCGAAGGTCTCAAATTCCTCGCCTCCGAACCGGGCGAATTTCCCTATGTGCGCGGTACGCGGTGCGACAATGTGTGGCGCGTGCACCAGAGCCTGACGGTCAAGTGCCCCGAAGCGGCCAACGCCGAGGCGCTCAAACTGCTCGACTCGGGCGTCGATTCGCTGGGCTTCTCGCTCACGAAGGGGTTGTCGGCCGCCGAAGTCGAGACGCTGCTGCGCGACATCCACCTGCCTGCCGTCGAAGTGGTCTTTTCGGGCGAGGGCGTCGCGGACGTCGTGGAACCCGTATTGGCGAAGATCGAAAAGGAGGGCTGGCAGGAGACCGCTTCCGTGCACTTCGTGCTCGATCCGATCATCAACCGTCTGTCGCTCACCGGCGCGTTCTGCTCGCCCGGCGGGGAGAAGTGCTTCAAGATGCTGGCCGGTCTGGTGCGCCGTACGGCCGCGATGAAGGGTGTGCGCGTGGTGACGGTGTCGGGTGAGAACTTTTCGAACGCCGGTTCGACCATCGTCGAGGAGCTGGCCTTCACCCTTTCGGCCGGCCACGAATACCTCGTGCGGCTGATGGACGAGGGGCTGACCGTCGACGAGGCGGCCCGCAAGATCCGTTTCTCGATGGGCGTCACCTCCAACTACTTCATGGAGATGGCCAAGTTCCGCGCCGCCCGCATGTTGTGGGCCAACATCGTCAAAGGGTACAACCCCGAAAAGGGCTGCTCGTGCAAGCTCTTCGCCCACGCCGTGACCTCGACCTGGAACCAGACGGTCTACGACCCCTATATCAATATGCTGCGCGGCACGACCGAGGCGATGTCGGCGGCTATCGCCGGCGTGCATTCGCTCGAGGTGACGCCGTTCAACGCGTCGTTCGCCGAGCCTGACGAGTTCTCGAAGCGCATCGCCCGCAACGTCGAGCTGCTGCTCAAACACGAATCGCATTTCGATCAGGTGGTCGATCCCGCCGGCGGTTCGTACTACATCGAGAACCTCACGCAGTCGATCGCAGCCGAGGCGTGGAAGCTCTTCCTCGAATTGGAGGAGAAGGGCGGCTACGTCGCAGCGTTCGAGAGCGGTTACGTCGTCGAGCGCGTCGACGCATCGGCCGCTGCCAAGGATAAGAGCGTGGCGCAGCGCCGCATCACGCTGCTGGGTGCCAACCAGTATCCCAACTTCACGGAGGTCGCTTCCGACGCCGTGACCGAAGCCGCCGTGACGCGCCGGAAGAAGGCGGGCGTGCTCAATCCCTACCGCGGCGCGATGGCCTTCGAGGCGATGCGTCTGCATGTGGATCGCAGCGGAAAGACGCCCAAGGCGTTCATGCTCACCGCCGGTCATCTGGCCATGGCCCGCGCCCGCGCCCAGTTCTCGTGCAACTTCTTCGCCTGCGCGGGTATCCGTGTGCAGGACAACACCTTCTTCAAGGATCTGGAAGAGGGCGTAAAGGCCGCGCTCGAATCGAAGGCCGAGATCGTAGTGCTCTGCTCGTCGGACGACTGCTACGCCGAGCTGGCTCCCCGCGTCAAGGAGATGCTGGGCGACAAGGCCATTCTGGTCATCGCCGGCGCTCCGGCCTGCATGGCCGAGTTGGAGGCGCAGGGCATCGGCAACTTCATCCACGTGAAGAGCAACGTGCTCGACACGCTGCACAACTACCTTACGCAGATGGGAATCTAAAACGCGAAAGTCATGAGAGCAAAATTTTCTGAATTATCATACACGGGCGCCGCGCCGAAGTGCTGCGCTCAGGCCGGCGGCGAGAAAGAGCCGTGGCTGACCGCCGAGCAGATTCCCGTCAAGGGGTGCTACTCGGCCGCCGATCTCGAAGGGATGGAACACCTCAACTACGCCGCGGGCGTGGCACCCTTCCTGCGCGGTCCCTATTCGACGATGTACGTGATGCGTCCGTGGACGATCCGTCAGTACGCCGGTTTCTCGACGGCCGAGGAGTCCAATGCCTTCTACCGCCGTAACCTCGCATCGGGCCAGAAGGGCCTTTCGGTGGCCTTCGACCTGGCGACGCACCGCGGCTACGACGCCGACCACCCGCGCGTGGTGGGCGACGTGGGCAAGGCCGGCGTGTCGATCTGTTCGGTGGAGGACATGAAGGTGCTCTTCAACGGTATTCCGCTCGACAAGATGTCGGTGTCGATGACCATGAACGGCGCCGTGCTGCCGATTCTGGCCTTCTACATCGTGGCGGGTCTGGAACAGGGCTGTACGCTCGACCAGATGGCCGGTACGATCCAGAACGACATCCTCAAGGAGTTCATGGTGCGCAACACCTATATTTATCCGCCCGAGTTCTCGATGCGCATCATCGCCGACATCTTCGAGTACACCTCGAAGAACATGCCCAAGTTCAACTCGATCTCGATTTCGGGTTACCACATGCAGGAGGCGGGCGCCACGGCCGACATCGAGCTGGCGTACACGTTGGCCGACGGTTTGGAGTACCTGCGCGCGGGTGTCAATGCCGGCATGTCGGTCGACGCCTTCGCACCGCGCCTGTCGTTCTTCTGGGCCATCGGCATGAATCACTTCATGGAGATCGCCAAGATGCGTGCGGCACGTATGCTGTGGGCCAAGATCGTCAAGCAGTTCGATCCGAAGAATCCCAAGTCGCTGGCGCTGCGTACCCACTCGCAGACCTCGGGCTGGTCGCTCACGGAGCAGGATCCCTTCAACAACGTGGCCCGCACGGCCATCGAGGCGATGGGTGCCGCACTGGGTCACACCCAGTCGCTGCATACCAACGCGTTGGACGAGGCGATCGCCCTGCCGACCGACTTCTCGGCGCGTATCGCCCGTAACACCCAGATCTATATTCAGGAGGAGACCAACATCTGCCGTCAGGTCGATCCGTGGGCCGGTTCCTACTATGTGGAGAGCCTCACCGAGGAGATCGCACAGAAGGCATGGGAGCATATTCAGGAGGTCGAGAAGCTGGGCGGTATGGCCAAGGCGATCGAGACCGGTATTCCGAAGATGCGCATCGAGGAGGCGTCGGCCCGCAAGCAGGCGCGCATCGACTCGGGCGTCGAGAAGATCATCGGCGTCAACGAGTACCGCCTGGACAAGGAGGCGCCGATCGACATCCTCGCGGTGGACAATACCGCCGTGCGCGAAAGCCAGATCAAGCGTTTGAAGGAGCTGCGCGCTTCGCGCGACGAGGCTGCCGTACAGAAGGCGCTGGCGGCCATCACCGAGTGCGTCAAGACCAAGCAGGGCAATCTGCTGGAACTGGCCGTCGAGGCCGCGAAGGTGCGTGCCACGCTGGGCGAGATCTCGGATGCCTGCGAGGTCGTCGTAGGTCGATACAAGGCAGTTATTCGTTCGATTTCAGGTGTTTACAGTTCGGAAGTGAAAAACGATACGCAATTCGAGAAGGCGAAGGAGCTGTGCGCCCGGTTCGCCAAGAAAGAGGGCCGTCAGCCGCGCATCATGATTGCGAAGCTCGGTCAGGACGGTCACGACCGCGGCGCGAAGGTCGTGGCGACGGGATACGCCGACATCGGCTTCGACGTCGACATGGGCCCGCTGTTCCAGACGCCGGCCGAGGCCGCGAAGCAGGCCGTCGAGAACGACGTGCACGTGGTGGGCGTTTCGTCGCTCGCGGCGGGTCACCTGACGCTCGTGCCGCAGATCATCGCCGAGTTGAAGAAGCTGGGCCGCGAGGACATCGTGGTGATCGTCGGCGGCGTCATTCCGGCGCAGGACTACGACGAACTTTACCGCGACGGTGCGGCGGCCATCTTCGGCCCCGGTACGCCGATCGCTACGGCCGCCATCAAGATTCTCGAAATCCTGATGGGCGAATAGCAGGCCGATTCTTCCGGTTGCGGCTTCGTCCGCGATCCGATCGCATGAACGACCGGAGGGTTTCCATGACGGAAGCCCTCCGGTCGCGTTATCGGAGCATTCATGCGGGCGAGCGTTTGGTCTTTCGTACCGTTGTTTTTCGTCCGCGGCCGGCGGAGGGTGTTTTGCGCCGCAACGGCGCACGCTTTCGTGGCCGCTCAGCGTCGATGACCGGAGGATCCCGCCGTTTTCGCCGTGCCCGATCTTTTGCTGCTTCGGGTTCGATCCGAAAGCAGGGAAGGGAGATTCAACGGTATTGTTTATTCGGTACGTTGCGGGGCGAAGCCTGCGGAGAACGTCATCGACGGGCCTCCGCGGGCGGAGGCTTCGACCCGCGCGGCGCAGAGGCGCCGCAGGTTATTCTTACGTTTCGTCTCGGCATAATCGAGCTGACGCTTGCTTCTGCACTCGACTTTTCGTACTTTGGCTTCGCCGAAGATACTCCGTCTCGGCATAATCGAGCTGACGCTTGCTTCTGCACTCGACTTTTCGTATCTTTGACTGCGCTCCGGCGCGACGGGGCGTACGAAGACTCGAAACCGACAAGTTAAAGATAAAACCATGTCCTACAACAATCTGCGCGAATTTATCGAAGGGCTCGAACGCGAAGGCGAGCTGGTACGTGTCGCGGCCGAGGTGTCGCCCGTGGAGGAGATCGCCGAACTGACCGACCGCATGGCCAAGCAGCCCGGCGGCGGAAAGGCGATCCTCTTCGAACGCACGGGGACGGACTTTCCGGTGGTGACCAACCTCATGGGCTCCGAACGCCGTATGGCGCTGGCGCTGGGCGTGGAGTCGCTCGACGGGCTGACGCGGCGCATCGACGCGCTGCTGCACGAAGTGACGACACCCAAAGCGACCCTGTGGGAGAAGCTGCGGATGCTGCCGCTGCTGGGCGAAATGGCGCGCTGGATGCCGCGCAGCCGACGCGGACGCGGCCCCTGCCAGGAGGTGGTGCTGCGGGGCGAGGCGGCACGACTGTCGCTGCTGCCGGTGCTCAAATGCTGGCCGGAGGACGGCGGGCGCTTCGTTACGCTGCCGATGGTGCATACGCTCGACCCCGATACGGAGGTGCGCAACGTGGGGATGTACCGGATGCAGGTTTTCGACGACCGCACGACCGGTATGCACTGGCACGTGCACAAGACCGGCGCACGCCACTACGACGGCTACCGGCGGCAGGGGCGGCGGATGCCCGTGGCCGTCGCGCTGGGCGGCGATCCCGTCTATGCGTATGCCGCGACGGCGCCGATGCCCGACAACATGGACGAATACCTGCTGGCGGGATTCCTGCGCCGGCGTCCCGTGGAGCTGGTGCGCTGTCTGACCTGCGGGATCGAGGTGCCGGCCGACTGCGATTTCGTGATCGAAGGCTATGTCGATCCCGCCGAGGAGAAGACGGTCGAGGGGCCGTTCGGCGACCATACGGGTTTCTACTCGCTCGAAGACCGCTACCCCCGCTTCCACGTGACGGCGATCACCCACCGGCGCGATGCCGTTTATCCCGCGACGGTGGTGGGGGTGCCGCCCGAAGAGGATGCCTACATCGCCGAAGCGACCGAGCGGATCTTTCTGGCGCCGATCCGTCTGGCCGTGCAGCCCGAGGTGCGCGACCTGTGGATGCCGACGGCCGGCACGGCGCACAATCTGGCCGTCGTCGCGATCGAGCGGCGCTACGAGGGGCAGGCGCACAAGGTGGCGCAGTCGCTGTGGGGCGCGGGGCAGATGATGTTCAACAAATACCTCGTCGTCGCCGATGCCGCGGCCGAAATCCGCCGCGTCGAGGCGCTGGCGGCGCTGGTGCGCAGGCTCGATCCGGCGCGCGACCTCATTGCGGCCGAAGGGGTGCTCGACGTGCTCGACCATGCGACGGCGACCTCGGGGTTCGGCGGCAAGCTGGCCCTCGACCTGACGCAGGCCGCCGCGCGCGAGGAGCAGCCGTTGCAGCTGCCCGAACGCTTCGAGCCGTGCGGCGGGGTGGCGGCCGCGGCGACCGGCTTCGCGGAGCGGTGGCGTACGCTGGCGCTCTTCGTCGACCGGAGGACGGAGCGCGTCGATGCGGCGGCGTTCTTCGGGCGGAATCCGGTGCGGGGCGTGAAGTGCGCCGTGCTGTTCGACCGCGAGGCCGAGGGGCTGACGGGTGCCGAACTGCTGTGGCTGGCTGCGGCCGACAGCGATCCGCGGCGCGACGTGACGGTGGTCGGGGAGGTCGTGGTGGTCGATGCGCGCAGCAAGCGCCCCGGCGTGGAGGGGTATCCCGCGCGGTTCCCGAACGTGGCCGTCGCCTCGTCTGCGACGGTGGAGCGGGTGGATGCACGCTGGGCGGAGTACGGTCTGGGCGAGACGATGGCGTCGCCGTCGGAGCGTTACCGCCGGTTGCTGTTGTCGGATAAAGCCGCCTGGTGATGTGGTCGCGTGAAGATCGCCGGACGCTCGTGCTGCTGCTGCCGCTGCTGGTGCTGGCCGTGGCGGCGTTCCTGCTGCTCGAACCGAAGACGCCGCGGAGCGGGGCGCCGCCGGACGCTGCGAAGGAGGCGCCGCCGGAGCTGTTCGAGTTCGATCCCAATACGGTCGATTACCGTGCGTTGCGGCGGTTGGGTTTCACCAAGCAGGATGCGGCGGGCGTGCTGCGCTATCGGGCTGCGGGAAAGATCTTCCGCATACCGGAGGATTTCGCCGCCTGCTATCAGGTGAGCGATTCGATGTACGACCGTCTGGAACCCTATATCCGCATCGGTGCGGAGTATCGTTTCCGGCCCCGCCGCGACAGTGCGCAACGTTTGCGCAAGCTCTTCGTGCGCCGCCAGCGGGTCGTCGTGCCGCTCGTGCCCTTCCGCATCGACACGATGACGGCGAAATTCCTGCGCGCGATCGGTTTCACGAAGCGGCAGGCCGAGGCGATCGCCGACTACAACACCCTCATCGGCGGTTTCCGCGACGAGGAGGAGTTGTGCGACTATCCGATTCTGTCTCTTATACACATCTCCGAGCCCACGAGACACTGAGCGATCTCGTA